>Ga0206116_1000355_pt1 | contig 55388 bp, 40 predicted proteins | sample 3A1Ametagenome_FD_178000 | JGI IMG/M metagenome (GOLD analysis project Ga0206116, IMG submission 178000) | Enriched microbial communities from leaf-cutter ant dump, University of Wisconsin, Madison, United States - 3A1A | ecosystem: Environmental > Terrestrial > Nest > Insects nest > Nest dump...
ATGCGCCAGGCACCGAGATCGATCACCGGCTCCAGGAGCGCGCTGTCCTTGCAGGCCGACTGCATGGGCGGCGTTTCGTCATGGTTGCCGGCCAGCCAGCGGCTAGGCGCGCCGATGGCGGTGGTGAGCTGACGAAAGCGCTGATAGGAGGCTTCGCTGCCATCTTGCGAAAGATCACCCGTGGCCAGGATCAGGTCGATCTGTGGCTGCTCCTGCTGTACCCGTTCGATCACCCGTTGCAGGCTGTCGCAGGTATCCATGCCCAGCAGCTTGCCGTCCGCTTCGGCGAACAGATGACTGTCGGATAGCTGCACCAGCAGAACCGAGTGATCCGTGGATGGGGTGGGCAGGCTCGGCAAGACCATCTCCTAAGGCATTATCGAGTGAATTATGGTGGTTGCTGCGGCAAAGGGAAAACCCGGCAAGCGGACGCAGATCACAGAAAAAAACGCCGAGGGCATTTTTTGCGCACCTTCACGCTGATCCGTGTGAGTTGGAGGCAAGAACAGCGCACGGGGCGCTATCGGCAGGGCGGGAGAAAGCTTGATCGCTTGTCGTAAGGTGTTACATCACCGGCTGGGGTTCGTGACCACAGGCCAGGCAATGGCTGAGCCATTCGCCGAGGAACAGGTTGAGCTGGCTCTTTTCGTCCGGTTGGTGCATGGCGGCGTTGGGGTAGGGGTAGCGAATGTGCAGGCGCCGGGCGTTCTCGGCGCTCACCACCTCGGCCATGCGGGCGTCGTGGTACACCCGTACTTCCAACTGCGGCACGGGTAGCCAGGGCAGGCTGTGCTCCTGGCGTACGCGCAACGTCGTGGTGTACGGGCAGCTCTCCAGCACCTCCAGAGCCAGCACACCGAGCAGGTGTTCGCCCTGGCTCAGGGCGACGCGGCGGCTCTCGGTATGCTCACGCATGTGCGGCAACAGGCGCATCAGGCGCGCGTAATTGGCCTCGCAAGCCGCTTGCAGCTCGACCAGGTCGACCCGATAGCGCTCGCGCAGCAGATTCACGACCACATCCCCCGTACTTCTTCGCGGTTCAGGGCCAGCCATTGCAGGGCGATGATGCTGGCGGCATTGTCGATGCGTCCGTCGCGTACTGCGCTCAGAGTATCCTCCAATGGCATCACCTGCACGCGGATGTCTTCGCCTTCTTCGGCCAGGCCATATACGCCGCCGGCACCTTCGCTGCTGCAGCGGCCGACGAACAGGTGCACGCGCTCGTTGGAGCCGCCTGGCGACGGGAAATACTGGGTGATCGGCCACAGCGAGGTGAGCGTCAGGTCGGCTTCCTCGATGGCTTCGCGGCGCGCAACCTCCTCAGGCTCTTCGTCCTTGTCGATCAGGCCTGCCACCAGTTCCAGCAACCAGGGATTGGCGACCTTTTCCATGGCACCGACGCGGAACTGCTCGATCAGCACCACTTCATCACGCTGCGGATCATAGGGCAGCACGCACACGGCATCGTGGCGCACGAACAATTCACGGGTGAGTTGCGGGCCCATGCCTCCAGCGTACTGGCGATGACGCAGCTTGATCCGATCGAGGCGGTAGAACCCGCGGAAGCAGGTCTCGCGCTCGATGATGTCGACCGCGTCGGCGTCGGGCTTGAAGGTTTCGCTCATTGTGTTTCCCCCACTGCAGGCGCGCTGGAATACGCGCCTTGCAACATCCTAGCGCGCCTTCAGCGGGGAAACAGCCCCTGATCAGCGCCCCTGTTCGATACGCGTCTCGCCACCGGAGCGAATTGTCGCGGCACTGCTGCCCTTCTGGCTGCCCCCGATCACCGAGGCTGCTGCCGAGCTGCCGCCGCTCTCTTCGCCGTCCTTGTCCTTGCTGGCCTTGGCCGAGAAGCCTGCCTGTACGCCTACTTCAGACGAGCTGCTTTCGGCTGACTCCATGCGCACCTGGCCGCCGGCGGACAGATTGGTATCGCCCGCCGACTGCACCTGAGTCCCTTGCAGGGTAGTGTCGCCGCCGGAGGTTACCGTGACGTTGCCGCCGGAGTTGATCGAGCCTGTGCGTGCCTGGTTCGAATTGCTGCGGCTCAGCCCACCGCCAATGGAGCCCTCGCCGCTCTGCGCGCCCTCGTTGTCTTCCGATGCGGAGACGCTGAGCGACAGGTTGTTCGACGAGCTGCTGGAGGTATCACGCGCCGCGGCGAACTCGACGTTGCCGCCGGCTCCGATGGTCGTGTCGCCACCGCTGTTGAGCTCCGTGCCTTCGAAGCGTGCATCGCCCGTGGTGCTGATGTTCAGCTTGCCGCCGGCGTTGAGACTGGCGGTGCGAGCGGTGGAAGCGTTTTCCTTGGCGTTCTCCGCCTCGAAGCCTGCTTCGACGCTGGCGCCGTCGGTACCGACCTTCACCTCCGCGTTCAGCGACTTGCTGCTGCTCGAGCTGCTGCTGGTGTCGCGAGCGGCCTGGATATCCAGCGAACCGGCCTGGATATTGATGTCCTCGCCAGCCTCGAAGTTGGTGCCGACCAGCGTGGTTTTTTCCGTGGAGGTGGAGGAAATACTGCCACCGGCCTTGAAGCGGCTGGTGACAGCGGTGCTGGATTGCTCGGAGGCCTTGCTGTCCTCGCCCTCTACCGATGCCTTGGCGCCGTAGCCGGTGCCGGCGCTGGCGCCTTCATCGGTGCTGGCCTTGGCCTCGGCGCCGACGTAGGCACCCACACGGGCATCATGGCTGTAGGAGCTTTCCGACGAGTAACTCTGATCTGACACCGCCTCGTCGCGGATTTCGCGGGCGGATTGGCTGATGTTGCCAGCCGCTTCGACCTGAGTGCCCTGATCGACGATGGTGTTCTGCGCAGTGCGGTTGAAGTTGCCGCCCGAGGTGAAGCTGTTGGTCACCTGGGTGATCGAGGTACTGCTGTTGTTGGACTTCTCGGTGGCTTGACGCAGACCAGCGCTGGCTTCGGCGCTGGCACTGGCCGAAGCCTTGGCCTGGCCGTTCTTGTCGACGCCTGCTTCGGTGCTGGCTTCGGCACTGGCACCGACATAAAGACCGGCGGTATGGGTCTCGGCACTGCTGCTGCTGGTGCTGATGTCCTGCGCGGTGACGTTGCGGATGTCCTGCGCCTCGATGTTCATGTCGCCGCCGGACGAAACCTGGGCACCCTGGAAGGTTGCGGTATCGCTGGCCTTGAGGTTCATGTTGCCGCCGGACTTCAGGGTCGAGGCGCTATTGACCAGGTCATAGCTGGAGGACTGCTCACGCTCGTGGCGTGCGCCCGCGGTTGCGGTGGTCTCAGCCTTGACCTCGGCCTTGGCACCACCGGTGCCGTGGGCACTGCCATTGGCAGATGCCTCGGCGCCAGCCTCGGAGTCGACGTAAATACCGATCGAGGTGCGGGTGGTATTGCTTTCGCTCCAGCTCTCGTTGCGCCCGGTGAGCACGTTGATGTCCTTGGCATCGACGTTCAGGTCGCCACCAGCTTCGACGTTGGAGCCTTGCACGGTGACGTCGCCGTCGCTGCGCATCGACAGATTGCCGCCGACGTTGAGGTTGGAGGCCACGCTGGTGTTGCTGCCGGTGTTGGTCACCGTGGTGCTGATTTCCGCCAGCTTGACGTTGGTGCTGTTGTTGGCACTGGCCTTGGCGCTGGCGCCCGCACCCTGGCGATTGGCAGAGGTTTCGGTGCCGGCGGAGGCACCTGAGGAGCTGTCGATCTTGAGGAAGGTCGTGGTCTCGACCACTGTGTTGGTGCGACGCTCGTCGAGGCCGTCGAGCACGGCGATGCCTTGCTTGCCGTCGAGGCTGGCATCTCCCCCGATATTGACGTCCGAGCCCTGTACCACGATCTGCTCGCCTGCCTTGACGTTGGCGTTGCCGCCGACATTGAGCGTGGAGCCGACATTGGTGCCGGTGAAGTCGTTGACCGTGGTCTTCTGGCTGCCATACAGACCGCCTCCGACGCCCATACCGGAGGTCTTGGTCTGGGTGTCGACGGTCAGCTTGTCCTGACGGGCGACGACGTTGAAGCTGCCATCGGCCTCGGCATCCAGATCGCCGCCGACGTTGACCTCGCTGCCGGCGATGGTGGTGTCGCCACCGCTGCGGGTCTTCAGATCGCCCTTGATGTTCAGGCCTGAGCCAATATTGGTCTCGGTGCTGACCGAGGTGCGGGTGCTGCTGGAGCTGAGGAAGCCACTGCTTTCCGTGAAGCTGGTGGTGGTGTTCTTGTCGACGATGGTATCGACGGTGATGTCGCCACCGGCATTCAGCGAGGCGTTGCCCTCGGAGCTGATATCGGCTCCGATCACTTCGATATTGCGTGCGGCGTCCAGACTCAGGTCACCGGTGGACTCGATGCTGCCGGTCTTGCCGATGGCGGTCACGTAGGTGGTGTTGTCGCCCTGGCCGACGGCCAGGGTCTCGTTGCGAATACTGCCCTCGGTGGAGGTCAGGCTGACATTGCCACCCTTGATGGTGCCACTGGTGTTGGTGATGTCGCCGCGGGTTTCGACCGTCAGGCTGCCGCTGCCGGAGATGGTACCGCCGGTGTTGCTCAGGCCTTCGCCGCCGATGCGGGTATCGCGGGCGGCGATCACCGCGCCCTTGTCCAGCGACTCGACGGTGCTGCTCGCCAGATAGACTTTGGGAGCGAGAACGGTCTGGCCGTTTACCACCACCTCTTCCATCCACACGATGTCTTCGGTCAGCCCCGCCAACTGCTCTGGCGTCGGGGTCTTGCCGAACTCCAGGCCAAGCGTCTTGCTTTGGGCATAGGCCTGATCCATCAGGCGCTTCATCTGATCGGCTTCGTTGTCATAGCCGGCGATCACATTGTTGCCGGTCTGCTGGATCAACTGCTGGCGGATCAGGTAGGCCTCGTAGTTGGCATCGCCCAGGCGCGTCTGCACGGTGTCCGGGTTGAAGCCGTAGCGTTCGGCCAGGTAGTCGGAGCCGACGAAGTTCGAACCCACCGCGAAGTTCGGGTTGGTTTCCACCAGGTACTTGGCGCCTGGCGTTTTGCTGGGGACGTAGTAGCCGTTGGGGTTGGTCGGCAGCGTGATGCTGGGGGCACCGATGCCAGGGCCAGTGACGCTGGTGCCCAACTGGCTGCCGAGGCGTGCCTTGCTCTCATCCTCGGGCCAGGGCGAACCAACGTTCTCCAGCGTGCCGCTGGTGAAATTGAGGCTGGTGGCGAAGATGCCGGCACCGCTGCGCTCGCTGACGGTGGCATCGCGTAGCTGACCACCTGCGACGGCCATCTCGCGCGCTTCGTCACCCAGTACGGTCGGCCAGCCACCTGCTGCGATATGGCGCGTGCGTACCCAGCCCGGGCCCGGGTTCCAGTTGTCCCAATTGTTGCTGTCATCGTCCGGGTCGTCCGATGGCAGATACGCCTGATCCGGGTGTACGCGTGCCCAGGCGACGAAGTCATCGTCACCGCTGGATTCGTCATCGATCCGGATCCAGCGCAGCACTTTCTCGTAGTTATAGAGCGCCAGCTCTTCGTTGCGGAAGGTGCCGTTGCCGCCGATTTCCACATTCGCGGCAGAGATTACCCCCACCTTGTTTAGGCCGCTGCTGCCATAATCGATGGTCAGTTTGCTGCCAGCGCCGTTGGCGATGATCTGGGCCTTCTGCAGAGCCTGCAGTTGTGCCATGGTCAGGCCGACCAGTTCCTCTGTGTAGGTGAAGAGTTCGTCGTACATCCAGGCGTTCATGCCGTTATCGAACGAGCCTTCATTGGCGATCTTGTCTTCGCTGAGCACACGGCCGTAGGTCACCGCACCGTCTTTCTTGGTCAGGCTGCCGCCGCTCCACAGGGTTTCATTGACGAACGACTGGCTGGCCTTGATATGGATGTCGCCCACGCCAACGACTGCACCGTTGTTGATGAACCGAGCACTGTCACTGGCCATGCTGCCGTTGCTGTCGACGGTGCCGCTGCTGTGGTTCTGTACCTTGTCACCGGCTTTCAGCGACAGGTGTTCGCCGGCATACAGAGCGCCTGAGTTGTCGATGCTGGTGGTCGCCTGGATATCGAGTGTCTTGAGTGACGACAGCCCCGCAGTATTGGTGTTGACGAGCGAGTTGGCCTCGACGTTGAGGTCACCGCCGGCGTGCAGCACGTTGCTGTTGGTCAGGCGCCCTCCGGCCTTCACCTGGCCATCCGCGGCGCCGAGCAGCTTGCCGGCGTGATCGATGGCGCCGGTTGCCTTCACGTCGAAATCGCCGACGCTCTTGATCTCGGTGTTGCTGCCGGTGGCGAGCACGGCGGCGGAATCCAGCTTCAGTTCGCCCGCGCTCTGCACGGTCGCCTGGTTCAGGCGCAGGTCGCCACTGGTGGTGGTCAATGTCAGGGATTTGCCAGTGGCCTGAGCATCGGCACCGCTGTAGAGGTTGGCGGAATCGTTGACCGTCAGGCTGGCGGCACGGATCGACAGGTCGTCACCCGCGCCCCAGGCGCTACCTGCAATCTGCGTGCTGCCGGTGGTCTGGATTCGCGCATCACGCCCGGCGTAGCGCTTGTCGCCCGTGCTGTTGTCACTGAGGCTGGCGGCGGTCAGGGTGAGATCGCGACTGGCAGTCAGGGTCGATTCGTCCAGGGCCACCTGGCCATTCTGAGCTGTGATGGCAATGTCGCGCCTGGCGGTCAGCTGGGTGCTGTCGCCCTCGACACGGATGGCCTCGCTTGCGGTCGAGCTGCTCAGCGCGATATCGCGCTCGGCACTGACGCGTGTGTTGATCTCGATCCTGCCCGACGCGCTGAGCACGAAGTCATCGGCGCTGGCCGCCGCCTCGCCGCGCATGCGCACACCGACGCCATTCTCGGTGGCCAGCAACTGAATACGGTTGGCGTACATGCCGCCCAGGGCGGTGGAGTCGATGGCGTACAGCGGCGTATCGCCGGTTGCTGCCTGAGCCGTGGTGCTGCGGTCGGCATAGCCGTAGGTGTTGCTGCCGGCTACCACGGCCACGTCCTGGCCGTTGATCTGCCCGTCGATCTTCACCGAGCGTGCCACCAGATCCAGCACTTTCTGGTTGCGCCCATCGAGGCCGGTGCCTTCGATCAGGATGTCACCCCGGTTGACGTTGAAACCGGCCACGCGGCCGTCGCTACCGATGGTGGGTACACCGGTGGTCAGGGTGGCGCGGTCGGTGTTGATGAAGCCGCAGCCCGAGCAGGTGATGCCGTAGGGGTTGGCCACGATCACGTCGGCCTTGCCGCCGACCACTTCGGTATAGCCCTTGAGCGAAGAACGGTTGGGCGCGACCACTTCGTTGAGGATCACCCGCGCTTCATTGGTCAGGTTGACGTTGGGCACGATCTGTCCGCCGAGCTGCGATTGCAGCGCGCCGGCACGGGTCAGTGCCGAGTTGTTATTGAGAATCTGGCCGCTCGGGTCGACGTTGTAGTGGATGTAGCGATTATGCGAAACGCCAGCGCCATTGGCCGTGGCGATATCGATGACCTGGACGCCGTTCGGCGCCTGGAAGACCTGGGTATTGCCGCTGGCAACCTCGACGCCGGCTGCATGCACAGAGCCGACGAAGATCGAGGCGCCGAGTGCGCTCAGTGCGAACAGGCCAACCGAGCCCACTGGGCCGCGACCTGAGCCGCTGGCGCTGCGGCCGCCGCTGCTGACGTTCTCCGCCACTACCATGAAGGCGTTGCGAACCCTGTTCCAGACGATGCGATAGATATGGTTCATGTCATCTTCCTTCAGAGGGAAAGGCTGAGGCTGAAGGCCAGGGTGTCGCCCTGATCCGTTTCATATTTGGGGGAGTCGAGCGGGTGCGCCAACGTCAGGTTGAGGTTGACCGGGCCGGTCATCACGCCGACGCCGAGCGAGGCGCTGCTGAGGTCGCCAGCGGATTCGTCCTCACGGTTCCAGGCCTTGCCGTAGTCGAGACCGACGAAGGGGCGCAACAGCGCAGGACGGCCATTGGGCAGGCTGAAACGGTGGGTCAGGGCCAACTCGTTGCGCCAGTAGTAGCCGTGATCGCCGGCAATCGACTCCTCGTTGAAGCCGCGCACCGTGTAGAGGCTGCCGAGGGAGATGCGCTCCGAGCCATAGAGCACGTCGCGGGCATGCTGGCCGCTGAACTGGCTGTTGAAGCTCAGTTCCTGGTTCAGCAGCTCGAAGGGGCGGTAGTAGCCGAACCCGTATTTGTACTTGGTGAATTGTGCTCGGGGTGCCCAGTCGGGCAGGTTGGAGGCGTCCTTGAGCGAGCCGAACAGGTGCAGGCCACGGGCCACGCCAAGGTTCAGGCTGAAGGCGCCGCCGAGTACGCGTGTGGTGTAGCTGGAGTCGAGGTCGAACACGCTCAGGCGGCGGCTGCTGACTTCCAGCAGGATGTCTTCGAGGTAGTTGCCCTGTTCCTTCTGGGTCAGTGCGCCGGACAGGTTCCATTGGCCGGACTGGCCGCGCCAGAGCACGCGATCCATCTGCAGGGTGTAGGTCTGCGAATCGCCGTTGGTTTTCAGCTTGGCACCACTGGGCGCCTTCAACAGGCTGGCGTACTCAGAGTCGGAGAGGCTCAGACTGAAGGTGTTGTAGCCCCAGGGCAGGACATAGGTCAGGTTGTTGAAGTAGGACGAGCGCTTGCCGCTTTCGTAGGGCTGGGCGCGGCGGTGGGTCAGGCTGAGGAAGTCGTTGAAGCCCAGCAGGTTGTCCAACCCCAGGTTGACCCCGAGCTGATTACGGCCGGTGGCCTTCTGGCCGTTGTTGTCATACGTGAGATTCAGGTGGTACGGCTGCCCCGGTTCGTTGTTGAAGCGCACCAGGCTGTCGCCCGGCTGGGTGCCCGGCAGGATTTCCATGGTGGCGTTGTTCGACGACAGGCGATTGATCTGATCCAGCGCCTGCTCCAGGTCTCGCAGGTTGAGCGGTTCTCCGACCTTGCCGGGAAACACGTTGCCGGGGGAGATGGAGCGTTTGTCGCCATCGTTGATGTCGATGCGCTCGAGTCGACCTTCTTCGACTTCGATGATCAAGGTGCCCTGGCTCAGATCCTGGCCTGGCAGGTAGGCGCGTGCGGCCACGTAGCCACGTGTCATGTACGCGGCGGTGACATCGGCCAGCAGTTGCTCGATCTCGGCGACGCCCAGGCAGCGGCCCTGATAACTCTCCTGAATGTCACGGCGAACGCGCTCGGGCAGCAGTTCGGCGTTCTGAATCTCGACCGTGCTGATGTCCCGGCAGGCCGCCGAATCGCGTGGGCGGGGCGTCGGCGGCACCACTTGCAGGCGAGTGGGGGGCTGATCCGATTGCAGGTCCTGCAGGCGCTGCTGCTGGATACGCTGGTTCATCTCGTTCTGCAGGCGTTCGGCCTGGCGTGCCGCTGCTTCCACATCGCTGGGCGTCTGCGCCAGGGCGGTTGCGCTGGTGGAACTGAGCAGCAGAACGAACAGACCATTGAGCAGTGTGGAGGTCGATTTGCATGCACGTGAAGCGCTGTCATGGAGAGAAGATGCTGTGGAGGGCATGCCGGAAAAGCGGCATGAGGGGGCGTGAAGATTCGGCATGGCAGACCCGCTCGCTCGTACTACATGAGTGATGGCAATTTGCGATGAGTCTATTGGTCTTTGGTAGCGGGGGGCTGAGCAAATCTGAGCGGTAGTTGAGTGATTTGCTTGGTTATTGGGTGGCCGGTCTTTTCGGCAGGCGCAGGCGGAAGCAGACGCCCTGCTCACCCCCTGCCGAGAGCAGGGTCACATCGCCACCGAGCATTTCGCTGATGCGCTTCACCAGGTACAGGCCTAGCCCTGCGCCTGCTGCGTGTTTGGCGTTCTGCCCGCGAAAGTATTTGCGGAACAGACGTTCTCGCTCGTGCGCAGGGATCTGGCTGGATACGTTGCAGATGTCGATGAGAAGGAAGTCGCCGTCTTCATTGATCTCGACTTCGACGGCTTCATCGCTGGGCGAATGGCGGTCGGCATTGGCCAGCAGGTTGCGCAGGGCGATATGTAGCAGACCCACATCGGTGACGAGCCCTTCGGGCCGGTAGTTGAAGCGATTACGAATCCTGCCCGGTGCGAAGTCGCCGCTGAGTTCATGCAGCAGTACGGGCAAATTGTAGGGGGTATGCTTCAGCTCGACGATCGACTCGCTCATGCGGTCGTCGCTCAGGTATTCATCGACCAGTGCCAGCAGGCGCGAGGCCGCGTCGCGTATCTGCTGGCAGCGCTCGGTATTCCTCGGCGTCTGTGGCGGTATGCTCTGTTCGATGCGCTGTGACAGGGTAGTGATGATCGCCAGTGGCGTGCGGAATTCGTGAGACACCATGGCGATGAAGTCCTGTTGCTCGGTACGCACGCGCTGCTCGAGCTCCAGCGCATTGCGCAGTTCCTGTTCGAGCAACTCACGACGGTGTATCTCCTTGCGCAGGTCAGCGGTGCGCTGTTCCACTTCGCGGGTCAGTTCCTGGCTGTGCTGCTGGGCCATGTTGGCGGCGCGGTTGGCCTGCCAGCGTTCGCGCGAGCGGCGCTTGCGCTCGTAGCGAGCGATCAGCCACATGCTCAGCAGGATCATGTGCAGCATGGTGGCGATCGTCGTCGCCAGTTCGGTCCAGGGGTTGACCGGCAGGTAGCCAAGGTTGCGCAGGAAGCCGATCAGCAATCCTGCATAGAAGACGCCGAACGCCAGGGCAAAGAACCGGGCATGTCGATAACCGCGTATCAGCAGCCAGATGCACATGCCGCTGAAGCCGACCATCATCACCAGGCCCAGCAGGAGTACTGGCACCACGCTCAGGGAATAGTTGTTGAGCAAGGCCATGCTCAGGCAGTAGAGCGCCGCGACCTTGATGAAGTGATCCATCCACCGGCTGGTTCGTGGATAGAGTATCGGCATGCCCAACTGTTGCATCGATACGCGGAATCCGACCAGCAGGTTGCAGGCAAAACCGGCCGCGAGGATGCGGTCGCTCCAGGTCACGGGCAGGCCGCTGAGCTGCTGAATCAGACCCAGGCTCAGAACCTCGTTGAGCAGGCTGAGGCTGACGTAGAAGAGAAACAGGCCGCTCATCTGGCTACGGGTCGCAGCCCAGAAGATCACGTGCAGGCCGATCAGCAGCAGGTAGAATCCGAAATGCAGGCCAAAGAACAGACCCTCGCGCCGTGAGTTGTCATCGAAGGCCAGGCGCTGCCAGATCTCCACACGCGTCGCCAGCGAGTTCTTGCTTTCAAGCCTGATGAGCAATGTATGGGGCCCCGGCTCTGTCGGCTCGAACGGGATTACTGCACTGCGGTAGTCGACAGGCCACTCGCTGCGTGACACGTTCTCGCCACTGAGGCCGAGCAATTGCCAGCCGCTGGGGCGCCAGATGTAGACGCGTACATCGTCCAGCAACGCGTTGCTCAGGTGAAGCATCCACCCGCCTGGAAGGGGTTGGGGGACGTCCAGTTGCAAGCGCAGCCAATAGGTGTCTGGCGTATAGCCGGCATTGAGGTTGCTTGGCAGTTTCTGCCACCCTTGCGCGGCATTCGCCTGGGCGACATCGAGCTGTCCTCCCGGGTCTGCCAGGCTCTCGAGATAACCTGCGGTACTGAACATCGGTTTGGTATCGTCCAGGTGCAAGGCGGCAGCTTGCAGCGTCGACGGCAACAACAGGATGAGCAGCAATAGCAGAGGAGGGAGTCTGAACATGCCTGGGGGTGAGGAGTCTCGAGGCTTGAGGATCATGGGCGGCAGGGCTATGAAGCCGCCAGTGAATGAGTTTGGCAAGTATGATCGATCTGATTTTTCTCGAAGACGACCCCGTACTGGGGGTAGAGCTGGCCGATTTTCTCAGGGAGATCGGCTATCGCGTGACCCTCGTGACCTCCCTGGCGGAATTCGATGCGGCTTTCGAGGCCGGGCGTCATCGCCTGGCGGTGATTGATATTGGCCTGCCTGATGGCAGTGGTCTGGGGCTGATCGAGCAGTTGCGCAACGCCGGAGATCGGCTTGGTGTAGTGGTCTTCAGCGCGCGTGGCTCCACCCTGGACAAAATCGAAGGGCTTGGCATCGGTGCTGACCATTACCTCACCAAGGGGTGTGACCTGGGAGAACTCTCCGCAACCCTGGAAGCACTGTGCCGTCGACTGGAGCTGCCCAGGCAACAGGCAACCTGGCGCCTTGAACTGGGGCCGCGTCGCCTGCACCTGCCCAACGCCGCTGCTGTATCCCTGTCGCACCAGGACATGCTGGTACTGCGCTGCCTGATGGAGTCTCCCGGCACCAGCATCAGCCGCAAGCAGATCATCCAGGCCTTGGGGGGCGACTACCTGAGTTACGACCAGCGTCGCCTTGATACCCAGATGCGGCGTCTGAGGCGCAAGGTGCTCGAAAGTGGCGGGCAGGAGCTCCCGGTCAATACCCAGCGCAACAGCGGCTACTGCTTTTACGCCAAGGCGGCGGTTCAGGTTTGACCGACTGCGCAGTATTAGGCTGAAAGCGGAAGCCGGGGACGACCCGGCTTCGTGTCTCTCTCGGTTCAGAACGCCCAGCGCGCCTTGATCTGCGCACCCTGATTGGTGAAACCGCTGCGGGCCTCGGCATCGTAGCGCAGGCTGACTTCGGTACCGTTGTCCAGGGTGTGGCTCAGGCCCAGTCCGGCACGTGCCAGCCAAGGTTCGCGATCCAGGCCTTCGGTACGGAACGCGGCGCCTGGCGCACCGGCATACACGGAAGTCATCGAGGCTGACTCGTTGATGCTGTCATAGCCGCCGCCGAGGTTGGCACTCAGCACAGTGCTGTCGCTCAGGTAGTAATCGAATCGGCCGTCCAGGCTGAATACCAGGGCTTCGCTGTCACGATCTTCGACTTCCAGGTCGAGCAGGCCAGCGCCTTTCTCCCGGTAGGAATCTTCCTTGATCCAGGTGTAGTCGACCCGTGCCGAGGGCACGAATACCAGTTGCTCGTTCAGGCGCAGGTTGTGTTCGATACCGACGCCCAGGTGCAGGTTGTAGCCGTCATAGTCGGCTTTGGCCGTGTCGCCGGTGAACTGGATCTGGCGGCGACCTTCGGTGCGGTTCTGGCCGACATCGATCTGGAAGTTCAGGTGGGTATCGGCCGTCAGTGCATGGGTGCCGTAACCGATCAGCTGGTAGGTGTCGATCTCTGCACTCTGCGGGGCGACGCGTGAATCACCGTCGACATCGGTCTTCGCGTAGGCAAAGGCCAGACCCAGGCGGGTGCTTTCAGACACGGCGGTGTCGAAGCCCAGTGCCAAGCCTTTGCTGTCGGCATCGAAGCCGGAGACCCCGTTGCGTCCATCCTGGCTGGCCCAGGAGCCGAAGCTCTTGATCCAGAAGTGCTCACCGCCCAGTGCCGGATCGCCGGATGACAGGCCGCTGGTGCTGCTCTGGCGCGCCTGGATCACGTTGTTGATCATCGACAGGCTGTTGCTGATGGCGCTGGTGGTCGCGCCCAGCACCAACGGCAGGGTCTGGGTGGCAGCATCTGAACGTTGCTCTGGGGTGAGCCCGGCGAACAGGGCGAGCAGTTCAGGCGTGGCATCGATGACGCGAGCGGCATTCAACGCTGGGCCGTTGCCCAACTGGTTGGCGGCGCCGAAGACACCGCCCGCTGATGGTGCCACCGGCGGTGCGGAGTAGAAGACACCGTCGCCGGTCGTGTAGAAGGCCATGTTCAGTACGCCGCCGTTGCTCAGGGGATCGTCTGGACTGTAGGTGGTGATGACGATGGTGTAGACCTGCCCGCTAGTGACATCGAGTGTCACCTGAGGGCACAGGTTCGAACCTCCGCAACTGACTGTGGCGCCGTTGCCGAGAATTGTCTGGTGATTCGCATCGGAGGTGTCGTCATTGTAGGTCAGTGCATTGCCCGGCTGACTTGGATCGATGATGCCGCTGTAGATGTAGATCATCGTGTCGACGCCGGCCTCGTTCTGGCCGAATTTGATTCCACTGACATCCAGTGTCGGTGTGAAGTAGACAGCGGCATAGTTGAAGTTGCCGGATTGGTTGGGGCGCGTCCAAATGCCTGTGGTGGCGGTGGTGTCGTCGATGCTGAAGGTGTAGTAGGCCGGTGCGGCCAGTGCTGATTGCAACATCGCGCTGCTCAGGGCACAGGCCAGCGCACATTTCGTGAAGGAGAAATTGGAAAGCATAAGGCAGGGCTCGCGGAGGATAGACCGATGATGGCCATATGGTATCCGTCGCGGTTCGCCTCAAACTGAGCAAACCTGAGAGGTCGGAGAGCCGCACGCCCGCTGCTATCAGCAGCTGGGCGTGGGGCAAACCAGAGTCAGACCTGCCGGTAGATCACCGCGCCTTCTTCCTTGAACCGCTCGGATTGCTCGGCGAAGCCGGCCTCGATGGCCTTCTGTTCGTCGGTCAGTCCATTTTCCTTGGCGTATTCACGTACTTCCTGGGTGATCTTCATCGAGCAGAACTTCGGTCCGCACATGGAGCAGAAGTGCGCCACCTTGGCCGATTCCTTGGGCAGCGTCTCGTCATGGAATGCGCGCGCGGTGTCCGGGTCGAGGCCGAGGTTGAACTGGTCTTCCCAGCGGAACTCGAAGCGCGCCTTGCTCAGTGCGTTGTCACGGATCTGCGCGCCCGGATGCCCCTTGGCCAAGTCGGCAGCATGCGCGGCGATCTTGTAGGTGATGATGCCGGTCTTCACGTCATCCTTGTTCGGCAGGCCCAGGTGCTCCTTGGGCGTGACGTAGCAGAGCATGGCGCAACCGAACCAGCCGATCATCGCCGCACCGATGCCGCTGGTGATGTGGTCATAGCCCGGTGCGATGTCGGTGGTCAGCGGGCCGAGGGTGTAGAACGGCGCCTCGTCGCAGCACTCCAGCTGCTTGTCCATGTTTTCCTTGATCAGTTGCATCGGCACATGGCCGGGGCCTTCGATCATGCACTGCACGTCGTGCTTCCAGGCGATCTTGGTCAGCTCGCCGAGGGTTTCCAGTTCGCCGAATTGTGCAGCGTCGTTGGCGTCGGCAATCGAGCCGGGGCGCAGGCCATCACCCAGGGAGAAGGACACGTCGTAGGCCTTCATGATTTCGCAGATGTCTTCGAAATGGGTGTAGAGGAAGTTTTCCTTGTGATGCGCCAGGCACCACTTGGCCATGATCGAGCCGCCACGGCTGACGATGCCGGTGACGCGCTTGGCGGTCAGCGGCACATAGCGCAGCAGCACGCCGGCGTGGATGGTGAAATAGTCGACGCCCTGCTCGGCCTGCTCGATCAGGGTGTCGCGGAACAGCTCCCAGGTCAGGTCTTCGGCAATGCCGCCGACTTTCTCCAGCGCCTGGTAGATCGGCACGGTACCGATTGGCACCGGTGAGTTGCGGATGATCCACTCGCGGGTTTCGTGGATGTGCTTGCCGGTGGACAGATCCATCACGGTGTCCGAGCCCCAGCGGATGCCCCAGGTCAGCTTGGCCACTTCCTCCTCGATGGAGGAACCCAGCGCCGAGTTGCCGATGTTGCCGTTGATCTTCACCAGGAAGTTGCGGCCGATGATCATCGGCTCCAGCTCCACGTGGTTGATGTTGGCCGGGATGATGGCGCGGCCGCGGGCGACTTCGCTGCGCACGAACTCGGGGGTGATCTCTTTCGGGATGGCGGCGCCGAAGCTATGGCCCGCGTGTTGTTCGTTGAGCAGGCCGGCTTCACGCGCCTCGGCCAGCTTCATGTTCTCGCGGATGGCGATGTATTCCATCTCAGGCGTGATGATGCCCTTCTTGGCGTAGTGCATCTGACTGACGTTATGCCCGGCCTTGGCCCGACGCGGGTTGCGCACGTGAGCGAAGCGCATCTTGGTCAGCTCGGCATCGTTCAGACGGCGCTGGCCGAACTCGGAGGACAGGCCGGGCAGTTTCTCGGTATCGCCACGATCCTCGATCCAGGCGCTACGCACATCGGCCAGGCCCTTGCGTACGTCGATGGTGACGTTCGGGTCGGTATAGGGGCCGGAGGTATCGTAGACGGTGACCGGGGCGTTGATCTCGCCGCCAAAGTCGGTCGGGGTGACGTCCAGACTGATCTCACGCATCGGCACGCGAATGTCCGGGCGCGAGCCCTGTACATAGACTTTCTGCGAACGGGGGAAGGGCTTTACCGACTGTTGATCGACCTGTGCAGATTCACTCAGGTTCTTTTGTTGTTGTGCGCTCATCAAGGCTCTCTCCGGGATAGATGTCGGAGTTGGAACCTGAGTGGACGAAGGGCGCGAGATACACCACTGGCGGTGCCGAGAGGACTCGCCGGGTGTACTGGCGAGGACATCTTGTTCCCTACGCAGGCCTTAACCTGATCAGGTTCAACGGGATCCGGCAGCTGCCAATCTCAGCCCCGCATTTGGGGCACCCCGACAAGAACTCGGGCAGTCTAAACAAGCTGGTGAGAGAAAACCAACTCGGCGGTCAATAAAGTTCGACCCGTGCGTCGGAAAGCGACTAATGCTGCTGACGATGGCGGATTGTTCCCGACGAGCAACATAGCTTGCCGCCAGCTAGACTGATGCCGTCTATGGCGCGCTTGACCCCCGCCTGTGGCGCCCCGTAGCCTTGCCGATTACCGCCTATTCAAGGATCGACATCCATGTTGCGCAGACTTTCCCTGGCCATCGCCGTGGCCGCCGCTTCGGTCGGCCTGGTTCAGGCCGAAGAAGCCCCGCTGTCCAGCAAGACCGACCTGGTCACCGTGTATCAGGAAGCGGCGAAGAACAATGCCGATATCGCCGCCGCGCGCGCCGATTACCAGGCCCGTCGCGAAGTGGTGCCGCAGGCGCGTGCCGGCTTGCTGCCCAACCTGTCGGCCGGCGCCAACTACGGCGACACGCGCACCGAACTCGACTCCCCTAACACGACCATTTCGCGCAGTGGCCTGGTGTACCAGGCCAACCTCAGCCAGCCGCTGTTCCGCGCCGACCGCTGGTTCCAGCTGCAGGCGGCCGAGGCCACCAGCGAGCAGGCTTCGCTGGAGTTGTCCGCTACCGAGCAGAACCTGATCCTGCAGAGCGCCGAAACCTACTTCGCCGTGTTGCGTGCCCAGGACAATCTGGCCTCGACCAAGGCGGAGGAGGCCGCATTCAAACGTCAGCTGGATCAGGCCAATGAGCGTTTCGACGTCGGCCTGTCTGACAAGACCGATGTGCTCGAAGCGCAAGCTGGGTTCGATACCGCACGCGCCAACCGCCTGCTCGCCGAGCGGGCGGTGGATGATGCCTTCGAGGCTCTGGTAACCCTGACCCACCGTGATTATGTGGCCGTCGAAGGAATCGTCCACACCTTGCCGGTGCTGGCGCCGACACCGAACGATGCCAAGTCCTGGGTCGATACCGCCGCCGCGCAGAACCTCAATCTGCAAGCCAGCCTTTATGCTGTGACTGCTGCCGAGGAAAACCTGCGTCAGCGCAAGGCCGGCCATGCGCCGACCCTGGATGCGGTGGCCAGCTACCAGCAGGGCGACAACGACAGTTTGGGTTTCACCAACTCTGGCGGGCTCCCTCGTTACAGCGGTGACGTTTCACAGCGCTCCATCGGCCTGCAACTGAATATCCCGATCTACAGCGGTGGCCTGACCAGCTCGCAAGTGCGTGAGGCCTACCAGCGTCTGGGCCAGACCGAGCAACTGCGTGAGAGCCTGCGTCGCCAGGTGGTGCAGAACACACGCAACCTGTTCCGCGCGGTGAACACCGACGTGGAAACCGTGCAGGCGCGTCGTCAGTCGATCATCTCCAACCAGAGCGCGCTGGAAGCCACCGAGATCGGCTACCAGGTCGGTACCCGCAACATCGTCGACGTGCTCGATGCCCAGCGCCAGCTGTACAGCGCCGTGCGTAACTACAACGATGCACGCTACGACTACATCCTCAACAACCTGCGCCTGAAGCAGGCCGCCGGCACCCTCAGCCCGGCTGATCTGGAGGCTCTGGGCAGCTTCCTCAAGCCGGACTACAACCCGGACAAGGACTTCCTGCCGCCGGATCTGGCATCCGCTGCTGAAGAGCGCCTGAAGAACAATCAGGACTTCTGAGTCGTTCATTGCAAGCAAAAAAAGCCCGACGCAAGTCGGGCTTTTTGTTTATGGCTGTCCCGTAGGGGGCGTCGCGCGCACCGGCGATATTGGGGGCGGCCGGGGTGCGCGTATGCTCCTCCCGGATTGCATCCGGGCTACATCAGGCGATGCAACCCCTCCAGCAGCCGCTCCAACGCGCCCTGGTTGGCTTTGAGTACGGCCAGGCCGGCCTGGCTCATGCGCTGCACCTCGCCGGGTTCGCTCAACAACTGCGCCACTTTGTCCGCCAACTGCGCTTGATTGTCGACCTCGCCCAGTGCCCCGGCCTCACGCAACTGCGCGGCGATTTCCAGGAAGTTGAACAGGTGCGGCCCGCTCAGTACCGGTTTGCCCAAAGCGGCAGGTTCCAGCAGGTTATGCCCGCCGTTGGCTACCAGGCTGCCGCCGACGAAGGCGATATCCGCCAGCGCGTAGAGAAACAGCAACTCACCCATGGTGTCGCCCAGCAGCACCTGGTCGCCGGCCTGCACGGATTCACCCGTGGAGCGTCGGCGTGTCGTCAGCCCTTGATTGATGCAGAGCTCATAGACCGAGTCGAAGCGCTCGGGGTGACGCGGTACCAGGAGCAGCAGCACGTCGGGTGATTTGCTCAGTAGCTGGCGATGAGCGGCGAGGATGATCTCGTCTTCACCGGCATGAGTGCTGGCGGCGATCCACGCCGGGCGTTGCTCGGCCTGCCACTGGCGGCGCAACTCGACAGCACGCTGCAACAGCTCGGCATCAATCTTCAGATCGAACTTGATCGAGCCGGTCACCTCCACGCAGTCAGGGCGTGCGCCCAGTTCGAGAAAGCGCTGAGCTTCGGCCTGGGTCTGCACTGCGATCAGCGAAAGCTCGGCGAGCATCGGTGTCGTCAGCTTGCGAAAGCGTGCGTAACCGCGTGCCGAGCGCTCGGACAGTCGCGCGTTGGCCAAGGCCACCGGAATGCCGCGCTTGGCACATTGATGGATATGGTTCGGCCACAGTTCGGTTTCCATCACCACGGCCAGGCGTGGCTGCACGCGATCGAGAAAACGTGCGGCGGCCCAGGGTAGGTCATAGGGCAGGTAGCAGTGTTGCACGCTAGCGCCAAACATCGCCTGGATGCGCTCGGAGCCGGTCGGGGTCATGCAGGTGACAGTGATCGGCAGTTCGGGGTAACGCGCCTGCAGTGCGCGAATCATGGGCGCGGCGGCGATGCTTTCACCGACCGATACCGCGTGTACCCAGATGCCGCCTGGCTTCATCGCGGGCAGGCCAAGGGAGAAACGTTCCTTGACGCGGTGAGCATAAGCCGGCGCCTTGCGCGCGCGCAGCGCCAGGCGCAGGGCGATCAGAGGCAAGGCCAGGTGCAATAGCAGGGTATAGAGGAGTCTGTTCATGGGGGCGCAGCTTATCGCCGCCGGCGGTGCGCTGGAAGGGCGGTCATGCCTGCGGACGCAGCAGTTCGCGCGCCAGGCAGTCGGCCAGCCAGTTGGCCGCGGGGCCGAGTGCACCGTCACGTCGGCACACCAGCTCCACCACCAGCGGCAGCGGTGCCCAGTCGCTGCGCAGTTCCTGCAAGTGGCCCTGATAGGTCGGATACTGCGCCACGTGGCGCGGCAGCCAGGCCCAGCCGAGGCCGCGAATGACCAGCTCGGCCATCACGTAGAAACTGTCGGCGCGCCACGCCAGCGGGCTGATCTGTTCACCACCGGGGTAGTGGCTGTCCTGCGGGGTCATCAGCAACTGACGGTGTTCGGCCAGGTCACGGCGTTCCACGCTATCGAGCCCCGCCAGCGGATGTTGCGGGCTGCATACCGTGACCATCTCGATGGTGCCCAGGCGCTGGCTCTCCAGTTCCCTTGGCATCTGCCCGTGGTGAAAAAGCAGGCCCAGGTCGGCCTGGTGCTGCAGCAGCTTGCGCGCCACGTCGCCCTGCGCGCCGCTGGACAGTTGCACTTCGAGCAGGGGGAAGGCGTCGGCGAGTGCCTCCAGGCTGGCCAGTACCGGTTGATAGGGCATGGCCTCGTCCTGTGCCAGGCGCAGGCGCGCCTCCTCGCCTCGTGCCAGGCCGAGCGCGCGGCCATCCAGGCGTTCGCATTGCTGCAATACGCTACGGGCCTGCTCCAGCAGCGCGGTACCTGCCTCGGTCAACTGAGGCTGGCGCCCGCTGCTGCGTTCGAACAGGGTGACACCAAGATCACTTTCCAGCAGGGCGATGGCGGTGCTGACTGCCGACTGCGCGCGTCCGACCTGTCGCGCTACCGCTGAGAATGACCGGCATTCGGCGGTGCGGACGAACAGCTGCAGCTGGTCGAGATTCCAGTTCATGGTTGTCCTATCTTAAAAGAAGATAGGTAATGACTTTATCCCATCATGGGAGGACTTAGAATGGCGGCCATCTTTCAGGAGCCGCCATCATGCCCGGATACCTCTATCTCGCCATTGCCATCGCGGCCGAAGTGGTCGCCACGACCTCGATGAAGGCTATCGATGGTTTCAGCAAGCCGCTGCCGTTGCTGCTGGTCATTGGCGGTTACGGTATCGCCTTCTGGATGCTGACCCTGGTGGTGCGCACCATCCCGGTGGGCATCGCCTACGCCATCTGGGCGGGGTTGGGCATTGTGCTGGTCAGCATCGCCGCTCTGTTCATCTACCAGCAGAAGCTCGATCTGCCGGCGGTGCTGGGCATGGGGCTGATCGTCAGCGGCGTGGTGGTGATCCAGCTGTTCTCCAGCTCCACCGGCCATTGAGCCCCGTGCGTACCTGAGGTCTTTCGGCGCGCGCGAGCTGGGCGCCCCCGCGACAGCCTACGGGTGTTGCCTGAAGCCGTTATACTGCCCGCCTGTTTTTCGCCGAGGCCCGTTCATGTCCCAGTCTCTCAGCACCGATGTCCTGATCGTCGGCGGTGGTATCGCCGGCCTCTGGCTCAATGCGCGCCTGCGTCAGGAGGGCTTCGCCACCGTGTTGGTGGAGCGCGGCAGCCTGGGTGGCGGGCAGAGTCTGAAGTCGCAGGGCATCATCCATGGCGGCGCCAAGTACGCCCTGCATGGCGCGCTGACTGGCGCCTCCGAAGCCATCGCCGACATGCCGCGACGCTGGCGCGAAGCACTGGCTGGCAATGGCGAGCTGGATCTCTCAGGCGTGCGCATTTTGTCCGATGCCCATTACCTGTGGTCGCCCGGCACCCTGGCGGGCAACCTCACCAGTTTCTTTGCCAGCAAGGCTGTGCGTGGCCGCGTCGATCAGGTCAAGGGCGAGCAATTGCCGCCTGCGCTGCAGCATCCGAAATTCAAGGGCAAGGTCTATCGTCTCGCCGAGCTGGTGCTCGATGTGCCGAGCCTGATCGCCCGTCTGGCCGAGCTTGCCGGTGATAGCCTGCTGGCCGCCGAGCGTATCGAGCCGCTGCAGGAAAACGGTGAACTGTGCGGACTTATCGTCGACGGTCGCGAGATTCGCGCGCAGCGCGTGGTGCTCAGTGCCGGGGCCGGCAATGCCGAGCTGCTCGCGGCGCTGGGTATCGAACAGCCCGCTCAGCAATTGCGTCCGTTGCATATGGTGCTGGCCAAAGGCCCGGCGCTGAAGCCGCTGTACGCCCATTGCCTGGGTGGCGGGCCGAAGCCGCGGGTCACCGTTACCACGCATCCGGCGGCCGATGGCCAGTGGGTCTGGTACCTCGGCGGTGATCTGGCCGAGGCCGATGGCGTGGCACGCGATGAAGCGGCGCAGATTCAGGCCGCGCAGAAGGAAATGGCGGCTCTGCTGCCCTGGGTCGACCAGAGCCAGACGCGCTGGGCCACGCTGCGCGTGGATCGCGCTGAGCCCGCGCAGTCGGGGCTGGTGCGCCCAGACAACGCCTTTCTCGCCGAGCAACACTGCCTGCTGGTGGGCTGGCCGACCAAGCTGGCACTGGCGCCGGACTTCGCTGACCGCGTGCTGGCGTCCCTACAACGGGATAACCTGCAGCCGGCGGCACATACGTCACTTCCCGAATTGCCGCGCCCACCACTGGGGCAGCCGGTGTGGGAGGCATTGCTGCCATGAGCACCCTGCACGGTCTGCATCGCCCACTGGGTTCCACCGGCCTGCGGGTTTCGCCGCTGGGGTTGGGGACGGTCAAGCTCGGTCGTGATCAGGGGGTGAAATACCCCAACGGTTTCACCATCCCTGACGATGCCCAGGCCCTGGCTTTGCTGCGGCAGGCGCGCGAACTGGGCATCAACCTGATCGATACCGCGCCGGCCTATGGTGTCAGCGAGCAGCGCCTCGGCCCGCTGCTGCGCGGTCAGCGCGATGAATGGGTGATCGTCAGCAAGACCGGCGAGGAGTTCGAGCAGGGGCAGTCGTTCTTCGACTTTTCCGCCGCGCATACCCGCCTGTCGGTGGAGCGTAGTCTCACGCGCCTGGAGACCGATCGCATCGACCTGCTACTGGTGCATTCCGACGGTAACGATCTGGCGGTGCTGCGTGATACCGGCGTGTACGAGACGCTCGCAGCGCTCAAGCGTGAAGGCAAGATTCTCGCCTACGGGATTTCCGGCAAGACCGTCGAGGGCGGTCTCCTGGCGCTGGAACAAGGTGACTGTGCCATGGTCACCTATAACCTGAGTGAGCAAGGCGAAAAACCGGTGCTGGACTACGCTGCCAGTCACGCCAAGGGAATTCTGATCAAGAAGGCGCTGGCCAGTGGGCACGTCTGCCTGGCTGATGGTGTCGATCCGGTACGTGCCAGCTTCGAGTTGATCTTCGCTCATCCCGGTGTCAGCAGCGCCATCGTCGGCACCATTACCCCCGCGCACCTGGCGGCCAATGTCGCGACCGTGGCGGCGGTGTTGCAGAGCGCCCGCTGAGGCTCTTGGTCACGTCCTCTTACAGGCCTGGGTTGTATTGAATGGTCGGCTTGGGGCAGCCTTGAGCGGTTTTCGCTTCAACCTGACCCTCGTGTGGACGCCGGCGGCCGAGTCGGCTTCATGCCCAGCTGGAACAAGGAGTCGAGATGCCGCGTACGCTGATCCGCAAGGACCCGAGTAACTTCAAGACCCTGCCGCTATTCGTCGAGGCCGGCCCCGATGGCCTGAGATACCAGAGCCTCGGGCAGCCGCTGAATTTTCGCCAGATGCTCGAACGGCGTCGGCCAGTGGAGATCGCAGACAGTTCACGCTTTGCGGTGGAGTTGGCCAACCTCGGTGTTTCCGTGCGCCTGACCCTGCGTCTGCACGGGCGCGATTACTGGCTGCTGGTGCGCCAACGCCGCCCGGATCGTGGTGACACCGTACTCAAGCTGATTTCTGGCTATGTGCCCGCGCATGAGCTGAACCTGCCGCTGCTTACCGCCATTCAGGAAGTGGCCGAAGAGTGTCTGCTGGAAAGTGCGGAAGGCTGGCTGGGCGGGCGTTTCGGCGATACCTGGCTGCCCACGCCATATCAGGGAGCGCTGCGCTACCGCGAATCGAGTCATTTCCGCCTCAGTCCGTTGTCCGGCGCCGCGCGTCCGGTGCAGTGCAGCAATCTGACCTTGCTCGAACGGCCGCGTGCCTACGTGCACCTGCCCACGGCATCCTTGCAACTGGTCTACGACCTGAGCCTGGAGTTGCCGCGCGATGCCCGCCAGTTGAGCCTGTTCCATGTCGATGAGTGCCTGGAGGATGGCCGGCTGGTTGCGCGTCTGGAGCGTCGTCGCCCGGACATCTACCTGCTGGCCTTGCAGCGTGGTGTGCCCAGCGGTGGGCTGTTCACGCTGCGCAAGGGCGAGTTGTTGCCGGCCAGTACCCGAGGGGTGTGGCTGTCGGAGAGTTTTGCCGAGCAGGACGGCTGGCTGGTGCGTGACGAGCGGATTCGCTGGAAGGATTGGCTGAGCCGCTTCGCGGCATCGACGCCGCAGCGCGTCTCGGTTGGCGCATAGGGCGGGTGCAACCCGCCGTTGGCCGTGTGGCGGGTTGCACCCGCTCTACATGGGCTGCGCCGCTTTTATACTCGGTTGTCGTGCATGCGCGTCAGTTGCCGCTCCAGCAGAGCTGGATAAGGATCGAGCAGACGCTCCACGCAGCTGGCACCTTCCGGGCTGGCGATCGGGCGGATGCGGGCGCGCTGGCGAGCCAGTGCATCCTGGGCAACCCGTTGTTCGACCAGCAGCAGGTTGCGGCTGTGCTGTGATAGGGCCAGAGCATCCAGTGCGCTGTCGCTGAGCAGCAATTCGGTCTGGCTCAGTTCTTCCAGCTCGCTGCCCAGGGTCAGCCCCAGTTGCAGCTGTAGGGTGATGCCACTGTCCGCGACTTCAATCTGCAAGGCATGACCCAGGGCACGCATCAGCTCACCGCAGCAGATGGCGTGGGTCAGGTAGTCCTCACCGCATTCGCGCTCATGGAACAGGATGAGACTGCTGCCGTCCTTGAGCGTGTGCAGTTGGCCCTGATAAAGCGCAGCAGCCTGTTCCATGCACGCCCGGTAGCGTTCCAGCAGATCCAGCAGACGTGTACGCGGCAGGCGTCGCAACTGCTCCTGAGCGCCAAGCTGGATCGCCAGAACGGCGCTGGTCTGCGAAGGCCGTGACGGCTTGGCGGTGGGGGCCGGAGCTTCAGACTCGTCTCGCAGATCGGAGAAGGGATCCTCCGGCTCTATGGACTCGGGCCACGGTTTGAGCGGCTCTTCGCCGTCATCGCCGAGATCGTGCTCGTCGAATGCATGTTCCGCAGTGGCCGCTTCTTCATCGTCGCCCAGTTCGGAGAAGGCACTTTCGTCCTGCTCGCTCGGGTCTTCATCGAAGACGGAGTCGTCGGGCTCTGGTTCCGGCTTTTCGGGCACCAGGCGCGATTGCAGCTGGCGCGCCAGGTCACCGATCTCGTCGTTGCGGCCCGCGCCAGGTGCAGGGTCGTCCGGGTCGCGTAGCCACAGGCGCAATTGCAGCAGCGGCGTGGAGATATGCCTGCCGAGACGCATGCTCAGCGATAGCGTCAGCGCCAGCAGGATCAGGCTGAGAATGCCCATGCTCTGCAGGCTGATGGTCATCGGTTGTTGGAACTGGCGCATGTCCAGGCTGATGCGCAGTTGTCCGGCGATCACCTCCTGGAAGGTGATCGGCGTGGAATACAGCCCCTCGGTTTCGCCCAGTACGCTGCGTGTCGGCCGTGCGCCTGCTTCGGCAAGGATGCGGTTGTCGACGCTGTAGATAGCCGCATGCGCCACCAGCGGATTCTTCGCCAGGTTATTGAGCAGTACGTTGAGGCTGAGGATGTCGTTGGACACCAGCAGTTCGGTGGCCGACGCCGCCGTCTGGGTGATCAGTGCCTGGCCCAGTGCATCGGCCTGCTGCTGCATGGCCTGCTTGAACTGCATGCCCATGACCCAGGCGTAGATGACCATGGCCAGCGCCACCAGCAACAGGCTGTGGCTGGCGATGCGCAGCACCAGGGGCACCCGCCGCTGACGCAGCGCGTGGAAGATCATGATGAAGAAGTTATCGGGTTTGACGGGCGCAGGCCGGTTCACAGAGCACGGCTCTTGTCGACTGAAGTTGCCGCGCAGTATAGCGAGCGGTCTGGAGCGGGCAAAGCGCGTGTCTGCCCGGATCGGGGGGAAACTGGGTAGAATGTGCGCCTTTTCGTCGGTCGGCGGCCAATTCGCCGCTTGCCTGCATCAATCGTTTACCTTGGAGGGTGCGTCTTGCGCGAAATCGTCCTGATCAATATCACCGGCGAGGATCGCCCCGGACTCACCGCAGCCATCACCGGCGTATTGGCGCAGGGCGGGGTGAATATCCTCGACATCGGCCAGGCGGTGATCCACGACACCTTGTCGTTCGGCATCCTTATCGAGATTCCAGACAACGGTCGCTCACAGGCCGTACTCAAGGATCTGCTGTTCACCGCCTACGAACTCGATCAGCAGGTGCGTTTCACCCCGGTGTCCGAAGACGACTATCGGCAGTGGGTCGGTGGCCAGGGCAAGGCCCGCCATATCGTGACGCTGCTGACGCGCAAGGTCAGTGCCGAGCAGTTGCAGCGGGTCAGCGCGATCACTGCCAAGTACGACCTGAACATCGACCATATCGACCGCCTGTCCGGGCGCATGCCGCTGGATATGCCGGCTGAGCAGGGCAAGGGCTGCATCGAATTTTCCGTGCGTGGCGAGCCTGCCGATCCCGCGGCATTGCGTGCCGAGTTCCTCAGCGTGGCGCAGGAATTGAACGTCGATATCGCCTTCCAGCGTGACTCGGTGTTCCGCCGCAACCGACGCCTAGCCGTGTTCGACATGGATTCGACGCTGATCGAGGCCGAGGTGATCGATGAGCTGGCCAAGGCTGCTGGGGTCGGCGAGCAGGTGGCGGAAATCACCGAGCGGGCCATGCGTGGCGAGCTGGACTTCCGCGCCAGCTTCAAGGAGCGCCTGGGTTTATTGCAGGGTTTGTCGGAAGACGTGCTGGAAGAGATCGGCGCCTCGCTGCGTTTGACCGAGGGCGCAGAGGTGCTGTTTGCCGAGCTCAAGCGCCTGGGCTACAAGACCGCGATTCTTTCCGGCGGCTTCACCTACTTCGCCAAACAGTTACAGGCCAAGCTGGGCATCGACTATGTGTTCGCCAACGAGCTGCAGATCGAGAACGGCAAGGTCACCGGTGTCGCGGTCGAGCCCATCGTCGATGCCCAGCGCAAGGCCGACTTGCTGCGTGAGTTGGCGCAGAAAGAAGGGCTGCAACTGGAGCAGACCATCGCTGTCGGCGATGGCGCCAACGATCTGCCAATGCTGGGCCTGGCCGGCCTTGGCGTGGCCTTCCGCGCCAAGCCGCTGGTCAAGCAGTCGGCCAAGCAGGCGATATCCACCCTGGGCCTGGATGGCATTCTCTATCTGCTGGGCTTCCGTGATCGCGAGGGACAGGACTGAACCTCGGTTGCTCGGCAATAAAAAGCCGCCTGAACAGGCGGCTTTTTATTGGAGGCGGGTTTACTCGTCGCCGGCGGAGAAGTCGTAATCCATCGACTGGCTCGGGCCCTGCAGGTAGTAACCCTGAATGAAGTTGACCCCGGCCTGCCACAGCGTCGCCAGTACACTGGCGCTCTCGACGAAAGGCACGATGGTCAGCTTGGCCTGGGCATGCAGGCTGCTGAGCAAGGTCTTCAGCGCCTCCTGGTTGTCGGCGTTGCTCAGATCCTGGGAGAAGGAGCCGTCGATTTTGACGAAGTCCACCTGCAGGTGCTTGAGCGTGTTGAACGGGTTCAGCGCGCAGCCGAACTGGCTCAGGGCGATTTTGCAGTGCAGTTCGGCAAAGCCCTGGGTCAGGGTTTTGGCCTGCTTCAAGTAGGCGATGGCATCCGGTTCGCTGAACTGGAATACCAGCGAGTCCGACGGCAGGCGAGCAGCCTTGAGTGCCACGCTGAGCCAGGGCAGCAGGGTCTGATCCTGCAGGCTGGCGCTGGACAGGTGCACGAACAGGCGCGTGTTATGACCTTTGGAGCGGTGGTCGGCCAGAATCTTGATCGAGTTGAGGATCACCCAGCGGTCGATCTTTTCACCCAGACCAGCGTCCTTGGCGGCCGCGAGGAACTGGGCGGGCGGTACTTCTTCACCCTGTGGGTTGAGCAGGCGCAACAGCACTTCATAGTGTTCGTGGGCATCGCCGCGCAGGCTGATGATCGGTTGGAACAGCAGGCGGAAACTGTTGTTTTCCAATGCCTGTTGCACCATCGCCAGCAGGTTGCCGCGGTTGGCGGCAGCGGCCAGCTCGTCGGCCGGATTGAACAGCTTCAACGCATTGCCGTCGGCCAGCTCGTCGGCGCAACGGTGGGCGCGGTCGATGACTTCCTGGGCCTTGGCGGTCTTTTCACTGAGGCCGGCAACGCCGATCGACAGTGTGGTTTGCGCTGTGCGTCCGCTGACGTCGAACAGATGGCCTTCGACCTTTTTCAGCAGTGCAGCCAGGTTGGCTTCGCACTGCTCGGGCGTCTGCCCCGGCAGCAGGGCGGCGAATACATCGTCACCGAAACGGGCCAGTTGGGTCTCGGCCGGAAAGTGCGCGCGTAGCAGTCCACCAAGGTCGGCAAGCAGCAGGTCGACGCCGGCCAGACCGATCTCACCCTGCATGCTGGCGTAGCGGTCGACGCGTACATAAGCCAGGGTCGACGGTTGCCCGGTGCTGACGGCCCGCTCGGCAGCGCTGTCCATCAGTTCGAGGAAGTGGTTGCGGTTGAACAGGCCGGTGACCAGATCCTGGCTGCTGATCTCGCGAAGTTTCTCTTCCAGCTCGGCATTGGAGGTTTCCGCGCGGATCACCACCTGAATGCAGGGTTCGCCGTCATAGGTGGCAGGCGAGAGGCTCATTTGCGCGGCGAAACTGCTGCCGTCGGCACGAACGCCCTTGCAGCTCAGTTCGGCATTGCCTTCAGCGCTCTGATAGTTCTTCAGGAAATCCTTGAATGCGCTCTGATCGGCACTGGCGATCAGGTCGATCATCGGCATGCCTTCGAGCTCTTCGCCATCTTCGTAGCGGAACAGCTCGAGGTAGGCACGGTTGGCGTAGATATGCATGCCGTCGTGGACGTAGGTAATCGCGTCTACCGAACTTTCCAGCAGCAGGTGACAGCGTTTTTCTGCTTCACGTAGGGCCACTTCGGCGGCGCGACGGGCACGGCGTTCTTCGAGGTTGGCCAGTTCGCGTTTGGCCACCAGCACCAGGCGCTCGTCCTCGCCCTGAGGCAAGGCATCCTGGGCGCCAAACAACAGGGCTTCGGTGATGATCTCGGGATCGTTGCCATCGACCAGCTGGATGACCGGAATGTCCTTGGCCTGGCGGCGGATGGCGGTGATCGCTTCACTGGGGTCGAGGTACTCGCTGCTCGGCGCGCAGATCAGCAGATCCCAGGTCTGTTGCAGGGTTTCTGCAAGGTCATCGCTGGAGGTCAGCCGATGGACACGCGTGGCATGCCCGGCGTTGCGGAACAGACTGACCATACGCTCGGCTTCGTTCTGCGAATCCTCGAGAATCAGCAGGCGGATGGTTTTTTTTTCGATAGCCATAGGATGGATCAATACCGCGCCGAACGTGCGCGAAAAGGCGACAAATGGTGAGTTGGCCGCAGCCTACAGCGACTTCCAGAGTGAGTCAAAATCTTCCTCCCCGGCAGGCTTTTGGCTTTGCGAGGCTGTGACCGGCTTCCCGGCGGCGCCTTCTTCATTGCCCACGCGGCGATACTCGAACTGGCTGAAGCTGCCGCTGCTGACCTGCTTGCGAGTCAGTACCGCGCGGTGCTCTTCGCCATGGTCGTTGATCAGTACCTTGCTGCCTTCCTGGAAGGGTAGGCGCGGCGTGATGAGGCTGGCGGGACGGGAGATGGCGCTGATCTCCGGCAGCAGCAGGGCGCGAAGATACTGGCTGTTCTGCTCGGCCTTGCGCAGCAACTGCAGGCCACAAGGGCGGGCATGTGGTGCGATCAGCTCGATACCCATTTGCGTGCCGCCGCCGCGAACCTGGCGAATCCAGCGCACGATGGCCACGCTCCAGCCCTGGCTGGGGCTGTCCTGTACGCCCAGTAGTTCACCTGCCTGTAATTGGCTGGGGACATCCTTGGGCCAGGACAGGCAGTAGCCGCCGGGGCTGTGGTTGACGATCGCCAGTGGATAGGTGGGATAGGTCTCGCTGCTGGTTTCCGGCACGGTCTGCTCACCAGGCGTCACCTTGGTGTACTGAATTTCCTCGAAGTGGATCTCGTCGGCTGCACTGCGCTGCGCATCGAAGGCATTCGACCAGATGTCCGGTTCGCCTGTGGATGGCTTGAACACGGCAGCGCCGATTTCGACCGGGCGCTTGAGCACCTCGGCAAAGGAGCGGCGCCCGGAGAGGAAGAAGTGCAGTGCGGTCATGCCGATGCACAGGGTGAGATTGCCCTGGCCTGCGGTGCGCTGGAAGGTGCGTTCGGCAATATCGCCCCAGGCCGCCGCCACGTGTTGCAGCAAGTCCAGGCTGATGCCATCGGGAATCAGCAGGTGCGATTTGCTGCGCTCTTCTTCGGGCAGCGCCAGGTATTCCTTGATCGCATCGACCAGTGGCTGGGTATCGATACCCAGCAGGTTGTGCAGTTCACTGCTTTGGTACAGCGATTTGTAGCGCGGAGGGCCGTCGACCTGGGGCGCGAGCACGAACAGGCTGTTGGGGTGATCACCGGCCTGCAGTTTGACCAGCGTGCTCCAGGGTTCCAGGGCCTCTGCCAGGCGGGCAATGCCGTTCTGGCGCATCTGGTTGGTGCGGGCGCAGCCGAGCAGAAGCGCGGCCACGTAGGTTTGTTCGAGGCTCAGGCCGGGGGTATGGCGTGCCAGCGGGTCGCGGATGACCTGGCGTTGCAGGCGCTGCTCACAAGCGATCTGGTACAGCTGGTGCAACTCCAGCCAGAGTCCTTCCGGAACCGGGCAGTAGAGTTGGCTGGCGCGGATCAGAGGGCTGCACAGGCTGTGGCTGGCGCGCTGCAGGGCGACGGCGAGCAACTGCTCACGATCTTTGCCGCTACGCGTCATGGCGCGCGAGATGATCAGCTTGTAACCGACGGCAAGGTGATTCTGCAGGGCCTGGCACAGGTTGGCGACCTTGCGCGGCCGTTCATCGAGGACGATAGCCTGATTGAGAAAGTGGCGCTCCAGATGCTGGCAGACGAAGCTGACTTCCGGGCGCAGCAGTTCCAGGAGTTGCAGGCGGTTTTCCGAGGGGGTCAGGAATTGGTTGAGTTCCACCAGGCTCTGGTACAGCTGGCGCGCGGTTTCACCGATGTTCGCTTTGGGCAGGCCGGCGATCCAGCGCTTGAGATCGCGGGGGCTGCCGTCGCAGAAGCTGAGGCTTTGCTTGCTCGGTGTGGGAACGCGCAACAACTGCAGGTGGGGACTCTGTTTATCCATCAAACTCGGATACTCCGGCCACACGGATCAGCGGCTCTAGTAATAGTCTTTCGAACTCTAGCAGCATCTTGCCGCGCTGGCAGCCGTTCTATGGAACGGCTGCCGTGTGAGCGTTCGGTTCTATGACCAGGTGGTCGATGTTCGGGTTCAGGCGTCGAGCCTCAGGCTCGGGCATTGCCGAGCAACTGTCCCATGCGCACGGGGCTGCCGGCGCCCAACTCTTCGGCCCACTGCACCTGTTCCGGGCCGAACAGAACGATGGCGGTTGAGCCCAGTTTGAAACGTCCCAGCTCGGCACCCTTGGCCAGCTCGATAGGGCCGCGCGATTCGGCGTCGTAACGAGTGCTCTTCAGCTCGCGTTTGGGGGGGGTGACCAGACCGGCCCACACTGTTTCCACGCTGGCCACGATCATCGCGCCGACCAGTACCACGGCCATCGGGCCGCGCTCGGTGTCGAACAGGCAGACCACGCGCTCGTTGCGGGCAAAGAGTTCCGGTACGTTTTCCGCGGTGGTCTGGTTGACCGAGAACAGGCGACCCGGCACGTAGACCATCTCCTTCAGGGTGCCGGCCAGCGGCATATGGACGCGGTGGTAGTCCTTGGGGGAAAGGTACACGGTGGCAAACTGGCCACCCATGAATGGAGCGGCGCGGCTAGTGTCGCCGCCGAGCAGTTCGGTGGCGCTGAAGCTGTGGCCCTTGGCCTGGAAGATACGGCCATGCTCGATGGCGCCCAGTTGGCTGATCGCACCATCAGCCGGGCTGAGAATTGCACCGGGGGTTTCATCCAGCGGGCGGGCGCCGTCTTTCAGTGCGCGAGTGAAGAAGGCGTTGAAGTGCTCGTATGCGCTCAGCTCTTCGACCTGAGCTTCGCTCATGTTGACCTGGTACTGCTTGGCGAACCAGGCGATCAGGCGATTCTTCAGCCAGCCGATGCGGCATTCGGCCACGCAGCCGATCAGGCGCGAGAGCAGATGGTGAGGTAGCAGGTACTGGCTGAGGATAAAAAGACGTTGTTTCATCGTGTTTCCTTGAAAGTTCGGAATCCGGCTGGCATGGCCAGGCCGGCGTGCAACGGATTGCCGATCAGGCTCAGCGTTCGATCGGCGTGTCGGGCAGGTTGCCCCACTCGGCCCAGGAGCCGGCGTAAGCCTTCACTCGCGGATAGCCCAATGACTTGGCCACCACGTAAGTGAAGCCTGAGCGACGATGGGTCTGGCAGTGAGTGATGATTTCCTTGTCCGGGGTGATGCCCAACTGCTGCAGGACATCGGCGATATCCGTACGGATGCGCATGCCGCGCTGCGGATCCATGCCAGCCGTCCATTCGAAATTGATTGCGCCGGGGATGTGGCCGCCGCGTGCCGAGCTGAGCTTCTCGCCGCGGTATTCATCTGCGCCGCGGACGTCCCAGATTGCCACGTCGGCATCCCCCAGGCGTGACTGGAGGTAGTCGCGCGTTGCCGTGGGTTCGTCGTGCAACGTCAGTGATACCTGTGTGGGATGTCGCGCTGGCGTGTCCTGGCTCAGCTCGCGTCCTTCGCTGATCCAGGCTTGCAGGCCACCGTTGAGAAAGTGATGGCGACTGTGGCCGATCACGTCGAGCAGCCAGATGAACCGTCCGGCCCAGGGGCCGCCTTCATCGTCGTACAACACGTAGGTCGCGTCCGGGTGGTGACCGATGTCGGCGAACAGCGCCTCCAGTTGAGCGCGCTCGGGCGGCAGGCCGGGAGCGGGCGGCTGGCCCAGTTGCGTGCGCTTGGCATCGACCCACTGAGCACCGGGAATATGGCCGGCGGCATAACGTGCAGCGCTACTGAGATCGATCAGGATCAGATCGGCGGCATCCAGGCGCTCGGCCAGTTCGGCGGGCTCGATCACCAGAGGCAGGTTGGCGAAGGCGGACATGACGGCCTCCCTATATGAAAAGAGGTCGATTGTAGCGGAATCCGAGTGGTTCAGCGCCCGCGGCGGGAAAAGCTGGCCAGGGCGCGTTCGATGCACTGCACGGTCTTGCCGAATGCTTGCAGGCAAACATCGTTCAGCGACTGGCCGCCCTGGTCGGCGACTACCAGCATCACCACGCGACCGTTGCTGGCGATGGAGCGCAGCAGGATATGTTCGCTGGGGAACAGGGCTTTCAGGTTGCCCGGCAGCAGTGCGGAAAACTGGGCCACGTTGGCGGGCGTCAGGCGCAGCTGTCCGGGCTGGCTGAGCAGGCGCCTCAGTACCTGGCTCTGTGCCGGGTCGAGTGCCAGGGTAAGCGCGCCGGCGTCGAGCCCGAACTGTTGCTGGGTTTGCAGGCGGCTGTGCTGACGATCGGCAAGCAGCAACAGGATGCGCCTGAGGCCGCAGGCTTGCAGGGCATCGCGCGCGCATGCAGTCAATTGCGGGACGTTGGTGAAGCTGCTGGGCTCTGCGAGCAGACGAGCGCAGTGCTGGCGCCAGGCGGCGAGATCATCGCGTTTGGGCGGCGGCGCCACGCTAACGACAGGCGTCAGGCGATGGGCGTCCCATGGCCAGATCAGTGCCTGCGCCGGATGCCAGAGTGCGCTGTCATGAACCTGGCGAGCGCTGCTGACCGCGTGTTGGTGGACTTCCTGTTGCAGCTCGCTCAAGGGGAGTTGCAGGTAGAGGCCGGTGAGTCTTTGCCAGCGCAGGCTGTGGTCGGTATTCCAGGCATGGTGGGCGGACACGGCCAGGCCGTTGGCCAGCAGTACGCAGTTGCTTGGTTGCGTCAGCCAGTGGCGCAGCGGCGTATCGGCATCGAGCATCTGTTGCTGATGCAGCGGGTGTTCGTTGTCGCGGGCGATATGCAGCGCCTTGACCAGCTGGCGCCGATCGCGCTCCAGCAGGCGGTAGCCTCGCACGATCCACTCCGGCAGGCGCCAGCGTTCGGCCAGCTTGACGCATAGCTGGATCAGCGGGACACCGAGCAACTCCTTCTCGACCTTCGCCGGGCGCTCACCCTTGAGCAGAACGCGCTGCTCCCATGCTTCGAAAAGCTGAGGGTGCGCGCACAGCAGTGGCCAGATCGGCGCGAGAAACAGCAGGCTGCAACCGTGCAGCTCATTCCACAGGCGTGCCAGGCGTGCCCCAAACAGGCCACGGGCCTGTTGGCTGGCATGTTGGCTGATCAACAGGATTTGCCGGAATGCCAGGGGAATTTCGTGCTCGGGCAGAGCTGGCGCCTGGTTCAGTAGCGCTTCGCAACGGCTCAGCCCTAGGCGCGACAGGGCGGTTTCGACGCTTTCGGCCGGGTCGCTGAGGCTATTGCCTGACTGGTTGGCTTCACGCAGTACCTGCAGTGCGAAGGAGGGACTCAGTTCGATCGCTTCGGCAATTTCACGCCAGGTGCGGCGGCTGTCGGCAAGGATGCGACGCAGGCGCAAGTGCTGTTGCTGCTCAATTGGCAGTGGCAACTTGCCCAGTTGTTGTAACCAGGCGTCCAGAGTGCGTGGTAAAGACTTTGACGTCGACATATTGGCTCGAGTCGAACTGGCTTTTGAGCATAACTGGCTATAGTCTGGCGTATAAGTTCCGATAATTAGAAGGGTTGTTTTTAATAACCCATCCTCTAGGCTCTGCAAGCGTCTCTTTCATGGCAAAAATCATAGGCATCATTGTCGTTTTTGGCTGCGTATTCGGCGGGTTCATGCTTTCGGGCGGGAAGCTGATGGCATTGGTGCATCCCTTCGAAGTGATGATTATCGGCGGTGCGGCGCTGGGTGCATTCCTGCAAGCCAACCCCGGCAGCATGTTCATGACGGTATTTAAAAAGTCGCTGAGCATGTTTGGCACTCGCTTCACTCATACCTATTACCTGGAAGTGTTGAAGCTGCTTTACGAGATTCTCAACAAGAGTCGCCGCGAAGGCATGATGGCCATCGAAGCGGATGTCGAGGATCCCAACGCCAGTCCGATCTTCAGCAAGTACCCAGGCGTGCTCAAGGATGCGCGGATGACCGCGTTCATCTGTGACTACCTGCGCATCATGTCGTCCGGCAACATGGCCCCGCATGAACTGGAAGGGCTGTTCGACATGGAACTGGCCAGCCTCAAGGAGGAAGTCGAGCACCCGGCTCATGCGGTCGCCAAGGTTGCCGACGGCATGCCGGCGATGGGTATCGTTGCGGCGGTTCTGGGCATCGTGATCACCATGTCGATTCTGGCCGAGGCGGACAACGCGCAGATCGGTGAGAAAGTGGGCACCGCACTGGTCGGTACCTTCCTTGGGATTCTCGCCTCTTATGGCTTCTTCGGGCCGCTGTCGGGCGCGCTGGAGCATGATGCCAAGGAGGAGCTGAACCTCTATGAAGCGATCAAGGCGACTCTGGTCGCTTCGGCCTCGGGCATGCCGCCGAGCCTGGCGGTGGAGTTCGGCCGCAAGGTGCTTTATCCGGCGCACCGGCCGAGCTTCAGCGAGCTCGAGCAGGCCATGCGTGGCAACTGAGCCGAGTCGCTGAATCATGGAAAACAACCAACCCATCATCGTCAAGCGGGTCAAGAAGAGCGCTGGCGGGCATCATGGCGGTGCCTGGAAGATTGCGTTCGCCGACTTTGCCACCGCGATGATGGCGTTCTTCCTGGTGATGTGGCTGATGTCTTCGGCTACGCCGGAGCAGAAACGCGCCATTTCCGGTTATTTCCAGGATCCCGTCGGTTTTACCGAAAGTGCCAGCCCCTATGCCATCGACCTGGGCGGCACGCCGACGCCGGCTCCCGAGCGCACGCTGAACCCGGATATGTCGGAAACGCCTGAAAGCCAGCCAGATGAAGTCAACATCAGCTCCGACATGGTCGAGACTCTGGCGGACAAGATGGAGCGCGAACGCCTGGAATTGCTGCTGCAGGAGTTGCAGAACAAGGTCGAGGAGAATCCGCAGCTACAGCGTTTCAAGGATCAGATCCTGTTCGAAATCACTCAGGATGGTTTGCGCATCCAGATCATGGATGCCGAGAACCGACCGATGTTCGCCCTCGGCAGCGCCGAGTTGCAGCCTTATTTCGAGGACATCCTGCTGGCCATGGCCGACACCATTCGCGCGGTGCCGAACAAGATCAGCATCAGTGGCCATACCGATGCCAAGCCCTTTGTCGGGCGTGGTGATTTCGGCAACTGGGAGTTGTCGGCCAACCGCGCCAATGCGGCGCGGCGTACGCTGATCGCGGGTGGCTATTCCGAAGATCAGGTGGCGCGGGTGGTGGGCTACGCCTCGTCGGCGCTGTTCGATCGCGAAGACCCGCTCAATCCGGTCAATCGGCGTATCGACATCATCGTGCTGACCAAGAAGGCGCAGCGCGCCATCGAGGGCGAGCAGGGAACTGACGAAGGAGCGGCCGCTCCCGCTGCATCGGATGCGCCGCCTGCTGCTCATGCGCCGAACGGTCAGGCACCGAACGGTGCGCCAGGCGACCCGCTACCGGCTGACCAGGTGCGCCAGCGCCTGAACATCTTCGAAGATGGCGCTCTGCAGTTCGATCAACTGCACAATCAGTAATCGTCTTCCGGCAGGCTGGCGAGGATGTGCCGGTAGCTGGCCATGCGCTGAGGTTGTACGCGGCCATCTTCCAGAGCCTGTAGCAGCGCACAGCCCGGCTCGCGGTCGTGCTTGCAGTCGCGAAAGCGGCAGCGCCCAAGCAGGTCGTGGAACTCGATGAAACCCGCCTCCACATCATCACGGCTGACATGACCCAGGCCGAATTCGCGAATACCGGGCGAGTCGATCAATTGGCCGCCGCCCGGGAAATGGAACAGCCGCGCCGTGGTGGTGGTGTGCGTGCCCTTGCCGGTCAGCTCCGACAGCGCGCCGACGCGGGTGTCGACGCCAGGCAGCAATCCGTTGACCAGCGATGACTTACCCACACCGGACTGGCCGACGAATACGCTGACATTGCCGTCCAGGCGTTGTTTCAACTGCTCCATGCCATCGCCCTGATGGGCCGAAACCTCCAGCAGCGGATAGCCCAGCTGGCGATAGACCTTGAGCAACGCATCGAGCGCTCCCTGATTCTGTTCGTCGATCAGGTCGGCTTTGTTCAGCAGCAGCAAGGGATGGATACCGGCGTGTTCGGCGGCCACCAGATAGCGGTCGATCAGGTTGGCGTGCGGTTCGGGCAGTGGGGCGAAGACAATGACGATCTGGTCGACGTTGGCGGCGACCGGTTTGAGCTGGCCGCGTATGTCGGGCCGACATAGCTCGCTGGTTCTCGGCAGTTGCGCGACGATCACTCCGTCGCCCTGATTGCCGGGGCGCCAGACCACCTGATCACCAGTGACCAGCGCCGGCAGGTTGGCGCGCAAATGGCAGCGGAATATCTGCCCAGCCAGTTCGCCTTGCAGGCCTTCGATTTCCACCTGGACGCCGAAGTGAGCGATCACCAGGCCGGTCTGCTCCGGCCCCAGGTCTCCGCCTTCCAATGCTTCCATCGCCCGCGACTCGCGCTTGGCGGCGCGGGCGGCGCGCTCGCCCTGAATCTTTTCGATCCGCCAGTTCTGGCGGCGATTGAGTTGGCGTTTGGCCATGGAGTTTCCGGGGTGGTGGAGAGTTGATCGCGGCGAGTTTAGCATGAGCGCTCGGCGGCCATTCGGCTGCCAGCAGCAGAGACTGGGAATGGCGATAGGCGAGGAAAGAGCGGTACTGCGGTTACCGGTGTTGCGTGCCTTGTTGGCGCAAGGCCTGGCCGTGGCCCTGGTGGTGGTGCTGGTGTATCTGCTGGCGTTGCTGCCCTGGCGTATGTCGTTGCTGTCGGTGGCTCTTCTGCAGGGCGTTCTGGCCGCGGGGATTGGCTGGCGGCTCGGTCTGTCGCGCTGGTGGTTATGGATCAACCTGGCTTTTCTGCCGGCTTTGCTCGTGGTGCAGCGCGCCGAATTACCCGGCTGGCTGTTCCTCCTGGGCTTCGTGCTGCTGCTCCTGGTCAACTGGAACAGCCTGCGTGAGCAGGTTCCGCTTTATTTGAGTGGCCGCAAAGCGCAGCAGCGCCTGCAGCAGTGCTTGAGCGAGCGCGAGTTGCCATTGCGTTTCGTTGACCTGGGATGCGGGACGGCAGGCACGCTGCTGCAACTCGCACGACGTTTTCCGCGTGGGCAGTTCGTCGGGGTCGAAACGGCGCCGTTGCTCTTCGTCTTCGCCTGGTTACGTTGCTTGCTGCAGGAAAATTGCAGCATTCGCTATCAGAGCCTGTGGCAGGTCGATCTGGCGACCTTCGATGTCGTCTATTGCTTTCTCTCACCGGTGCCGATGCCGCGGCTCTGGGGCAAGGCACGCACTGAGATGCGTGCTGGTAGCTGGTTGATCAGCAATACCTTCGAGATTCCGGATGTGCCTGCCGACCAGGTGTTCGAGGTCAACGAAGGGCGCCAGACCCGATTGTTGCTCTGGCAGATGAAAGGGGCGGATATCCGCTAGACTTGCCGCCTGAGCTAAGGAGCCCTTCATCATGCAGAACCCCAACAATCTGATCTGGATCGACCTGGAAATGACCGGTCTGGAGCCAGAGCGCGACGTGATCATCGAAATGGCCACTATCGTCACCGATAGCGAGCTGAACGTGCTGGCCGAAGGCCCGGTCATCGCTGTTCACCAGAGCGATGAGGCCCTGGCCGGCATGGATGAGTGGAACACCCGCACCCATGGCCAGAGTGGCCTGACCCAGCGCGTGCGTGAGAGTCGTATCGACACGGCAGCGGCCGAAGCGCAGACCATCGCCTTCCTCGAACAGTGGGTGCCGAAGGGCAAATCGCCGATCTGCGGTAACAGCATCGGTCAGGATCGTCGCTTCCTCTACAAGTACATGCCGGCTCTGGAAGCCTATTTCCACTATCGCTATCTGGATGTCTCGACGCTGAAGATCCTCGCCGGCATGTGGGCGCCAGAGGTCAAGGACAGCTTCCAGAAAACCGCCACGCACCAGGCGCTGGACGACATTCGTGAGTCCATCGCCGAGCTTCGCCACTACCGCGAGCATTTCCTCAAGGTCTGATCCGGCACTCCCTGTAGGGTGCGCCGTGCGCACCTTGCCATACCCTTGGCTCCGTAGCCCGGATGCAATCCGGGGAAGCGGACATCACCGCTCCCGGATTGCGCCCTGACTACAAGGCGCCGTGTCGATCCAGTGCCCACTCGACATGCTCGCGTACCAGCGCTGACGGATGCTCGCGCCGCGCCTGCAAGGCCTCCACTACCGGGATCGTCGAGGGTGCATTGCCCAGACCGACCGCCAGATTGCGCAGCCAGCGCTCGTAGCCGGCGCGGCGCAGCGGCGAGCCTTCGGTACGGCTGAGAAACTCCTCTTCCGTCCACAGGAACAGTTCGGCCAGGCCGCTGTTGTCCAGACCATGGCGTGGCTGGAAGTCGCCCTGTTCCGTGAAGCGGGCGAAGCGATTCCAGGGACAGACGATCTGGCAATCATCGCAGCCGAACACCCGGTTGCCGATGGGGGCGCGCAACTCCTCCGGGATCGGGCCTTTGAACTCGATGGTCAGGTAGGAGATGCAGCGCCGCGCATCCAGTACATAAGGGCCGACGAAGGCGGCGGTGGGGCAGATGTCCATGCAGGCGCTGCAGCGCCCGCAATGTTCAGTGCCGTGCGCTGCATCGACCGGCAGCGGCAGGTCGACGAATAGTTCGCCGAGAAAGAAGTAGCTGCCGGCCTTGCGGTTGAGTACCAGCGTGTTCTTGCCGATCCAGCCCAGCCCGGCCTGCTCGGCGATGGCCTTTTCCAGCACCGGGGCGCTGTCGACGAAGGCGCGGTAGCCGAATGGGCCGATCTGTTGCTGGATGCGCTCGGCCAGTTGCTGCAAGCGCTTGCGGATCAGTTTGTGATAGTCGCGGCCGAGGGCGTAGCGCGACACGTAGGCCTGCTCTGGTTCCCTCAGGCGCTGAGCCATCTGTGTATCACCGGGCAGGTAATCCATGCGCAGCGACACCACGCGCAGGGTGCCGGGCACCAGTTCCTGCGGGCGCGAGCGCTTGTCGCCGTGCGCGGCCATATAGTCCATCTCGCCCTGATAGCCAGCGGCCAGCCACCGTTTGAGGTGCGCTTCGTGCTCGCCCAACTCGACATCGGCAATGCCAACCTGCTGGAAGCCCAGCTCGCGCCCCCAGTCCTTGATGGACAGGGCGAGGGCATTGAGGTCGAGGGCGTGATCGGACATGGGGCGGGCGCTGGCGTTGGACGTGCGTATAATTCTGCCAGACATCTGCCCTGAGCGAGCCATGCATCGACTTCCCGCTTCTTTGCCCTTGAGCCTGCACAGCGCCGAGCAAGTGCGTGCGCTGGATGCACAACTGATCGCAGCCGGTACGCCGGGCTTCGAGCTGATGCAGCGTGCGGCCCATGCGGCCTGGCGCGTTCTGCGCCGAAAGTGGCCGGAGGCCGGCGAGATCACCGTGCTGGCCGGGCGCGGCAACAATGCCGGGGATGGTTACCTGATCGCTGCCCTTGCGCTGCGCGCGGGTTGGCGTGTGCGGGTGCTGGCAGTGGGTGACGCTACAGCCCTGGTCGGGGATGCCGCTCAGGCGTGTATGGAGGCCCGCAGTGCAGGGGTGGCTATACAACCATGGAGCGAGTGCGCGCCGTTGTCCGGTGTGCTGGTCGATGCCTTGCTCGGCACCGGCCTGGCTGGCGATGTGCGTGAGCCCTATGCCCAGGCGATACGTCTGATCAATCGTAGCGGCCTGCCGGTGCTGGCGGTGGATATTCCGTCAGGGTTGCAGGCTGACACTGGCGCGCGACTGAGTGTGGCGGTACGCGCCGATCTGACCGTGACCTTTATCGCTCTCAAGTTGGGGCTGTTCACCGGGCTAGGGCCGGAGCTGTGCGGGGAATTGCAGTTCGACGATCTGCAGGGCGATGCGTCCTTGCTGGCGCAGGCTCCCAGCCTGGCGCAGCGCCTCGATCCTGCCAACCTGCCGCGCCTGGCTGCCCGTTCGCCGGTCGCGCACAAGGGCCAGTTTGGTCATGTGCTGGTGGTGGGCGGCGACCTGGGCATGGGTGGTGCGGCGCTGTTGTGCTCCGACAGTGCCTTGCGTGCTGGTGCTGGCCTGGTGTCGTTGGCCACGCGTGCGGAGCATGTCACTGCAGCCCTGGTGCGCCGGCCGGAAGTCATGTGTGCGGCGGTGAGCTCGGCCAATCAGTTGATCGCACTGATCGAGCGTGCCGATGTCTGCGTAGTGGGCCCTGGACTGGGGCAGGGTGCCTGGTCGCGTAGTGTGCTGTCTGCCGTCGCTGGTCTTGATCTGCCACAGGTCTGGGATGCCGATGCGCTGAATCTTCTGGCTGCCGGCCAGGTGTCTGTACCGCTCCAGGGCGTGCTGACGCCGCATCCAGGGGAAGCAGCGCGTTTGCTGGGCATCGATAGTGCTGCGTTGCAGGCGGATCGTCCGGCAGCGGCGCGTGCGCTGGCCGCGCGCTTTGGTCTGGTCGTGGTGCTCAAGGGCGCCGGCAGTCTTGTCGCGGCGCCGGATGGACGCCTGGTGTTGTGTGATCGCGGGCATCCGGCCATGGCTGGCGCTGGCCTGGGCGATGTGCTTGCGGGGCTGATAGGCGCCTTGCTGGCGCAGGGCATGGAGGCATTCGAGGCGGCCAGCCTGGCGGTCTGGCTGCATGCGCGGGCGGGTGAGGTGCTCGCCGCGCAAGGGCGTGGTCTGGCGGCAGGTGATCTACCCTGCGCCATTCGTCTGTTACTGGAGGAGTTGTGTCCTTGTGTGAATTGAAGCTCGAAGCCGCCGACGAGGCGGCGATGCTGGCCCTTGGTGCGCGTATCGCTGCGGTCAGCGGTGGGGTGGGCATCATCTACCTGCATGGCGATCTGGGGGCGGGCAAGACCACGTTGTCACGCGGTATTCTGCGTGGCCTGGGCCATGCCGGGGCCGTGAAAAGCCCGACCTTTACCCTGGTCGAACCCTACGAGATCGGTGCGCTGCGGGCGTTTCATTTCGACCTTTATCGCCTGGTCGACCCGGAGGAGTTGGAGTTTCTCGGCATCCGCGACTACTTCGAAGGCGACGCGTTATGCCTGATCGAGTGGCCGCAGCGTGGCGAGGGCGTTTTGCCAAAGCCTGACCTGGACATTACCATTAGCCCCCAAGCGAGCGGCCGTTCGCTGTTGCTGCAGGGGCATGGGACTCGAGGGGATGCCTGGTGCAAGGCCCTGAGCAGCAAGGTTTAGATAAGAATCGATGGGGTTGGGTATGCGCATAGGCGCGCTGGTTACCGCAGTGGCAGTGTTGTGGGCTGCCCTGGCTGCCGAGGTACTGGCTGCCTCCGATGTACGTGGCGTGCGTTTGTGGCGTGCCCCGGATAATACTCGCCTGGTGTTCGATCTGTCCGGCCCGGTACAGCACAGTGTCTTTACCCTGGCAGCGCCCGATCGCATCGTTATCGACGTCAGTGGTGCCAAGCTGTCGACCAATCTCGAGCAGCTTTCGCTCGCCAATACTCCGATCACCGGTGTCCGCTCCGCTCAGCGCAGTGCCGATGATCTGCGGGTGGTCATCGACCTGTCGGCCCCGGTGACGCCGAAGAGTTTCTCCCTGGCGCCCAATCAGCAGTACGGGCACCGCCTGGTGGTCGACCTGTTCGACCAAGGCAGTGCGCCGCCTGCCCAGACGCCCAGTGTCGCCGCTACTGCACCACCGGTGCCGGTGACACCGACCCAGCCGCCACCCAAGTTGACGCCTGTGCCCAACGGCAAGCGTGACATCGTCATCGCCATCGATGCTGGTCACGGTGGCGAAGATCCTGGTGCGCTTTCGCCGGTCAAGGGGCAGTACGAGAAGAACGTGACCCTGGCCATTTCCAAGGAGCTGCAGCGGCAGATCAATGCCGAGAAGGGCTTCCGTGCCGAGCTGGTGCGTACGGGGGATTACTTCATCCCTCTGCGCAAGCGTACCGAGATCGCCCGCAAGAAGGGCGCCGATCTGTTCGTCTCCATTCATGCCGATGCCGCGCCGCGCTCTTCGGCGTTCGGCGCCTCGGTGTATGCGCTCTCCGAGCGCGGCGCCACATCGGAAACCGCGCGCTGGCTGGCCGATGCCGAGAACCAGTCGGATCTGATCGGTGGTGCCGGCAACGTCAGCCTCGACGACAAGGACAAGATGCTGGCTGGCGTGTTGCTGGATCTGTCGATGACCGCTTCGCTGTCCTCCAGCCTCAATGTCGGGCAGAAAGTCCTGTCGAACATGGGCAGCATCACCCCGTTGCACAAACGCCGCGTCGAGCAGGCAGGGTTCATGGTGCTGAAGTCGCCGGATATTCCCTCGATCCTGGTGGAAACCGGGTTCATCTCCAACCCCAACGAGGCGAAGAAGCTGCACACTGCCAGTCATCAGCAGGCACTGGCGCGCTCGATCACTTCTGGGGTTCGGCAGTTCTTCCACGAAAACCCGCCGCCTGGTACGTACGTGGCCTGGCTGCGTGACGAGGGCAAGATCGCCGCCGGCCCGCGTGAGCACGTGGTGGCTCGTGGCGAAAGCCTGGCGCTGATCGCTCAGCGCTACCAGATCAGCCTTGCCTCCCTGCGCAGCGCCAACAAGCTCAATGGCGACGTGATCAAGGTTGGCCAGACATTGCAGATACCCGCCACTGCGCTGGCGGCCCAGTAGTGAGTGTCATGTCCCGTATTCATTTGCTCAGCCCGCGCCTGGCCAACCAGATCGCCGCGGGCGAGGTGGTCGAGCGTCCGGCTTCGGTGGCCAAGGAGCTGCTGGAAAACAGCCTGGACTCCGGTGCTCGGCGCATCGATGTCGAAGTGGAGCAGGGCGGCATCAAGCTGCTCAAGGTGCGCGACGACGGCGGTGGCATCGCGGCCGACGACCTGCCGCTGGCCCTGGCGCGCCACGCCACCAGCAAGATTCGCGAGTTGGAAGACCTCGAAGCCGTGCTCAGCATGGGTTTTCGCGGCGAGGCGCTGGCATCGATCAGTTCGGTCTCGCGTCTGACCCTGACTTCGCGCACCACCGATGCCGAACAGGCCTGGCAGGTGGAGACCGAGGGTCGCGACATGGAGCCGCGGGTGCAGCCAGCTGCGCACCCGGTGGGCACCTCGGTGGAAGTACGTGATCTGTTCTTCAACACCCCGGCGCGGCGCAAGTTCCTGCGTGCCGAGAAGACCGAGTTCGATCATCTGCAGGAAGTGATCAAGCGTCTGGCGTTGGCACGTTTCGATGTCGGCTTTCATCTGCGCCACAACGGCAAGACCGTGCTCAGCCTGCATGAGGCGGGTGATGAGATCAGTCGTGCGCGGCGAGTGGCTTCGGTCTGTGGGCCGGCCTTCCTGGAGCAGGCGCTGCCGATCGAGATCGAGCGCGGTGGCCTGCGGCTATGGGGGTGGGTCGGCTTGCCGACCTTCTCCCGTAGTCAGGCGGATCTGCAGTATTTCTACGTCAATGGGCGCATGGTGCGCGACAAACTGGTGGCCCATGCGGTGCGCCAGGCTTACCGCGATGTGTTGTTCAATGGCCGTCACCCGACCTTCGTGCTGTTCCTGGAAATCGATCCGGCGACGGTGGACGTCAACGTCCACCCGACCAAGCACGAGGTGCGTTTTCGCGACAGTCGCATGGTGCACGACTTCCTCTATGGCACTCTGCACCGTGCTCTGGCCGATGTACGCCCGGAAGATCAGGTCGCCGCTCCAGCGGCCGTATCGCCCATGGTGCGCCCGACAGGACTGGCTGCCGGTGAGTTCGGCCCGCAAGGTGAGATGGGCCTGGCTGCCAGCATTCTTGAAACGCCAGCGCCCAGCGTGCAGCCGGCCTGGCGTGGCAGTGGTGCTGGCTACCAGCAGCCTGTAGGTAACCCTGGCGTATCGGCTGGCGAGGCCCAGGCTGCTTACCGTGAGTATTTCTCGCCGTTGCCGGCGGCGCAGCCTCAGTCCCTGCCGCAGGAACAAGGCGACATTCCCCCGCTCGGTTATGCAGTGGCGCAACTCAAGGGTGTATACATCATCGCCGAGAATGCCCAGGGCATGGTCGTGGTGGACATGCACGCCGCCCATGAGCGCATCACTTACGAGCGCCTGAAGCAGGCCATGGCCAGTGAGGGATTGCGTGGGCAGCCGCTGTTGGTACCGGAATCCATCGCCCTTAGCCAGCGCGAAGCGGACTGCGCAGAGGAGCACGGCGAGTGGTTCCAGCGTCTGGGCTTCGAGTTGCAGCGCCTTGGTGAGGAGACTGTGGCGATTCGCCAGATTCCGGCCCTGCTCAAACAGGCCGAGGCTACCCAGTTGGTGCGTGATGTATTGGCTGATTTGCTGGAGTACGGCACCAGTGACCGCATTCAGGCGCACCTGAACGAGTTGCTGGCGACCATGGCTTGTCATGGCTCGGTGCGTGCCAACCGACGCCTGACCCTTCCCGAGATGAATGCCTTGCTGCGTGATATGGAGCAGACCGAGCGCAGCGGCCAGTGCAACCATGGTCGTCCGACCTGGACGCAGCTGGGTATGGACGACCTCGACAAATTGTTCCTGCGGGGGCGCTGATGGCAGCAGGTTTGCCACCCGCCATCTTCCTGATGGGGCCTACCGCTGCCGGCAAGACCGACCTGGCGCTCGAACTCGCCCGCCTGCTGCCCTGCGACCTGATCAGCGTCGACTCGGCATTGGTCTACCGCGGCATGGATATCGGCACGGCCAAGCCTGAACGCGCCATTCTCGACGAATTTCCCCACGCCTTGATCGATATTCGCGACCCGGCGGAGAGCTATTCGGCGGCGGAGTTTCGCGCCGATGCGCTGGCGGCCATGGCGCACAGTGCTGAGCAGGGGCGCATCCCGTTGCTGGTGGGCGGCACCATGCTGTACTACAAGGCCTTGCTGCAGGGGTTGGCCGATATGCCCAGTGCCGACCCGGTCGTGCGCGCCGAGCTGGAAGCGCGTGCCGCCGCCGAAGGATGGGAGGCTTTGCATCGAGAGCTGGCCGAGATCGACCCGGAGTCAGCTGCGCGCATTCACCCCAACGATCCGCAGCGTCTGACCCGGGCACTCGAGGTTTACCGGGTCAGCGGTTTGAGCATGACCGAGCACCGTCGCCGTCAGGCAGCAGGAAATCCCGACGCGGGCACATCGGCTGCCGGGCAATTACCCTATACTGTTGCTCAGCTTGCTATCGCACCGGCGCAGCGTCAGATTCTGCATGAGCGCATCGCACAACGATTTCGAGCGATGTTGGAACAGGGTTTTGTCGAAGAGGTCGAAGCTCTGCGCAGTCGAAGTGACTTGCACGCGGGATTACCGTCTATACGGGCAGTGGGTTATCGCCAGGTCTGGGAATACCTGGATGGCGACCTGACCCGCGACGAGATGGTCGAACGCGGCATCATTGCCACTCGGCAATTGGCCAAGCGTCAATTCACTTGGTTGCGCGGTTGGGACGATTTGCACTGGTTGGACAGTCTGGCCTGCGACAATCTGTCTCGCGTCTTGAAATACCTGGAAAGCGTCTCCATATTGAACTGAGACCTTGCCGCTGGCCGTCTATCCTTGGGGGTGAGACGGTCTGAAGCCATTGTTTACTTACTAAAATTATTGAAATTGATCCTCGAAAGGAGTGCGGCACATGTCAAAAGGGCATTCGCTACAAGACCCTTACCTGAACACCCTGCGTAAGGAACGCGTCCCTGTTTCCATCTATCTGGTCAACGGCATCAAGCTGCAGGGCCAGATCGAGTCTTTCGACCAGTTTGTCATTCTGCTGAAGAACACCGTCAGCCAGATGGTCTACAAACACGCCATTTCTACCGTCGTGCCCAGCCGTCCGGTGCGCCTGCCTAGCGCTGGTGATGCCGAACAAGGTGATGCCGAGCCGGGTAACGCCTGAATAGGGGGCTGCATTGTTCTTCGAGCGTCATGAGGGCGGTGAGCGGGCCATCCTGGTTCATCTGGACGGCCAAGACTCCGAGGCGAGCGAAGATCCCCAGGAGTTCCAAGAGCTGGCCATGTCGGCAGGTGCCGACATGGTCGCTTTCTTTAGCGTGCCCAGCAGTCGCCTGACTGCCAAGTACCTTATCGGTAGTGGCAAGGTCGAGGAGCTGCGTGATCAGGTCAAGGCTGAAGAGGCCGATCTGGTCATCTTCAACCACACCCTGACACCGAGCCAGGAGCGCAACCTCGAACGTGCGTTCGAATGCCGCGTGCTCGATCGTACCGGGTTGATCCTCGATATCTTCGCTCAGCGTGCGCGTACCCACGAAGGCAAGCTGCAGGTCGAACTGGCTCAGCTCGACCACATGAGCACGCGTCTGGTGCGTGGCTGGACTCACCTTGAGCGGCAGAAGGGCGGTATCGGTCTGCGCGGCCCGGGTGAAACCCAGCTGGAAACCGATCGCCGCCTGCTGCGTGTGCGTATTCGTCAGATCAAGCAAAAGCTCGAGAAGGTGCGTAGCCAGCGTGAGCAGGCGCGGCGCGGGCGCAAGCGGGCGGACATTCCTTCGGTTTCTCTGGTCGGTTACACCAACGCCGGCAAGTCAACGCTGTTCAATGCGCTGACCACTTCCGATGTCTATGCGGCCGACCAGCTCTTCGCCACGCTCGATCCGACCTTGCGTCGTCTGGAGCTCGACGACCTCGGCCCCATCGTGCTGGCCGATACAGTGGGTTTCATTCGTCATCTGCCGCACAAGCTGGTCGAGGCCTTCCGCGCTACGCTGGAAGAGTCGAGCAATTCCGATCTGCTGCTGCACGTGATCGATGCCCATGAGCCTGAGCGCATGGCGCAGATCGAGCAGGTGCAAGCGGTGCTCAAGGAGATCGGCGCGCACGAATTACCGATGCTCGAGGTATACAACAAGCTGGATTTGTTGGATGGTGTCGAGCCGCAGATTCAACGCGATGCAGATGGCAGGCCGCAGCGAGTCTGGTTGTCGGCCCGTGAGGGACGTGGTTTGGAGTTGTTGCGTCAGGCTGTGGCAGAGCTGCTTGGCGATGACTTGTTCGTCGGCACCCTGCAATTGCCGCAACGTCTCGGACGGCTTCGTGCACAGTTTTTCGCCTTGGGCGCAGTGCAGAACGAAGGACACGATGAGTTGGGGCAAAGTCTGCTGTCGGTGCGACTGCCGCGAGTCGAACTCAATCGCCTGGTGTCCCGCGAGGGCTTGGAGCCCCAGGCGTTTATCGAGCAACATACTTTGCAATAAAGCCTGGGACAGTGGCTTTGCTGTCTCCATAGGGCTTTGGGTAGCATTGGCCGGCGCGCCGTGGGCGCGCCTTTGCTTTATCAGTACGGAGAACGCTATGGCTTGGAATGAGCCGGGTGGAAACTCGAACAATCAAGACCCTTGGGGCGGCCGCAAAGGCGGTGGACGCCAGGGCCCGCCGGATCTCGACGAAGCGTTCCGCAAGCTGCAAGAAAGCCTCAACGGCTTGTTCGGTGGCGGCAAGAAACGTGGTGACGACGACTCCGGGCGCAGCAGTGGTGGCGGTGGCTTCGGTCTGCTGTTCGTTGGTCTCGGCCTGTTGGCAGTGATCTGGCTTTACAGTGCGATCTATGTGGTGGACGAGCAGGAGCAGGCCGTGGTGCTGCGCTTCGGCAAATACCACGAGACCGTCGGGCCGGGTCTGAACATCTACTTCCCGCCGATCGATCGCAAGTTCCAGGAGAACGTCACTCGTGAGCGTGCCTACAGCAAGCAAGGCGCGATGCTGACCGAGGACGAGAACATCATCGAAGTGCCACTGACCGTGCAGTATCGCGTCAGCAACCTGCAGGACTTCGTGCTCAACGTCGACCAGCCGGAAGTCAGTCTGCAACATGCGACCGACAGCGCCGTGCGTCACGTCGTGGGTTCCACCGAGATGGATCAGGTGCTGACCGAAGGTCGTGAGCTGATGGCCACCGAGGTGCGTGAGCGCCTGCAGCGTTTCCTCGACAACTACCGTACCGGTATCACCATCACCCAGGTGAACATCCAGAGTGCCGCTGCGCCGCGTGAGGTGCAGGAAGCGTTCGATGACGTGATCCGTGCGCGTGAGGACGAGCAGCGTGAGAAGAACCAGGCCGAGTCCTATGCCAACGGTGTGATTCCCGAAGCCCGTGGCCAGGCCCAGCGTCTGCTGGAGGAAGCCAACGGTTATCGCGACGAGATCATCGCTCGCGCCCAGGGTGAGGCTGATCGTTTCACCAAGCTGGTGACCGAGTATCGCAAGGCGCCGGAGGTTACTCGTGAGCGTCTGTATCTGGACACCATGCAGGAAATGATGAGCAACACCAGCAAGGTTCTCGTCACTGGCGACAAGGGGCAGAACAATCTGCTTTATCTGCCGCTGGACAAGATGATCGACAGCCGTGGCGGTTCCTCTTCCTCCAGTTCTGCCAACAGCAGCAATTCGACAGCGCGTGATTCGGCCGTGCCGCTGAGCAGCGATCTGTCGCAGCGTAACCTGCGTACCCGGGAGGGCCGTTGATGAACAACAAGTCCCTGATCGGCCTGATCGTGGCCGTAGTTGTGGCCCTGGTGGCGTGGAACAGTTTCTATATCGTCGCGCAGACCGAGCGTGCGGTGCTGTTGCAGTTCGGGCGAGTGGTTCAGCCTGATGTGCAGCCCGGCCTGCATGTGAAGATCCCCTATGTCAACCAGGTGCGTATCTTCGATGGTCGTTTGCTGACGCTGGATTCGACGTCTTCTCGTTTCCTCACTCTGGAGAAGAAGGCGTTGATGGTCGATGCCTATGCCAAATGGCGAGTGAAGGACGCCGAGCGCTTCTATCAGGCCACCTCTGGCATGAAGCAGGTGGCTGATGAGCGTCTGGCACGTCGTCTGGAAGCTTCGCTGCGTGACCAGTTCGGTAAACGCACTCTGCACGAGTCGGTATCCGGCGAGCGTGACGCGTTGATGGCTGACGTGACCGCGACCCTCAACCGCGCTGCCGAGCGTGAGCTGGGCATCGAGGTTGTCGATGTGCGGGTCAAGGCCATCGACCTGCCGCGTGAGGTCAACCGCAGCGTGTTCGAGCGGATGAGCACCGAGCGTGAGCGGGAAGCCCGCGAGCATCGTGCCAAGGGGCGTGAGCTGGCTGAAGGTATCCGTGCCGATGCCGATCGTCAGCGTCGCGTACTTCTGGCTGAGGCTTATCGGGAGTCCGAAGAGTTGCGCGGTGACGGCGACGCCCAGGCTGCCGCCATCTACGCTGCTGCCTACGGTCAGGATCAGGAGTTCTACTCCTTCTACCGTAGCCTGCAGGCGTACCGCGAGAGCTTCGCTGACAAGCGCGATGTGCTGGTGCTTGACCCGAGTAGCGATTTCTTCCGCTACCTGGAAAAGTCCAAGCGTTGATCGGCAACCCTGGCGGCGCGATGTGTCGCCAGGGTGACCTCGAAGTAAAACGTGGTATCATGCGGCAGCCGGGAAAATCCCGGCTTTTTTGCGTCTGTGGGAATCATGTGGCAGGAACTTGGCATCGCACTGTGTCTGGTATTGGTGCTGGAAGGCATCCTGCCCTTCCTCTATCCGCGTCATTGGCGCGGAGCGGTATTGCAGGCAATTCGCCTGTCCGACCACCGACTGCGCCTGATGGGGCTGGCCAGCATGCTGCTGGGAACAGCTCTTCTTTATCTGCTTCACTGAAGGCTTGTGCCGCCCGGTTCAAGAGGGGAATGGCGAAATGGCAACGGTAGACCGCTGGCTGCTGCCAGATGGCATCGAAGAAGTACTGCCGCCGGAAGCGGCACGCATCGAGGCGGCACGCCGCCAGGTGCTGGATCTGTTTCAACGCTGGGGTTACGAGTTCGTCGTCACCCCTCATATCGAGTACCTGGAATCCCTGCTCACTGGCGCTGGCCAGGATCTCGACCTGCGTACCTTCAAGGTCACCGATCCGCTATCCGGGCGGCAGATGGGTTTTCGTGCCGACATCACGCCTCAGGTCGCGCGCATCGATGCGCACACCTTGCGCCGCGAGGGCCCCAGCCGTCTGTGCTATGCCGGTAGCGTGCTGCATGCCAAGCCGCGTGCATTGACCACTTCGCGCAGCCCGATCCAGCTCGGCGCCGAGCTCTATGGCGATGCCAGTCCGGCCAGTGATATCGAAGTGATCAGTCTGCTGGTGGAAACCCTGGAGCTGGCCGCGGTGCCGGACGTGCACATGGATCTTGGTCACGTCGGTATCTACCGTGGTCTGGCGCGCGCCGCCGGTCTGTCCGGCGAGGCCGAGCAGCAACTGTTCGATGCGTTGCAGCGCAAGGCGATGGATGAGATCGAAGTCCTGACTGCCGCTCTGCCGGCAGGGCTGGGTAGCATGCTGCGCTCGCTGGCCGAACTGTGCGGTGGGCGTGACGTACTGGATCTGGCGCAGGCTGCATTGGTCGAGGCGCCCGACGAGGTGCATGCTGCGCTCGATGAACTGGTGGCCATCGCCGATGCCCTGGAGCTGCGTTATCCGGAGCTGCCGCTGTACTTCGACCTGGGTGAGCTGCGCGGCTACAACTATCACACCGGGGTGGTATTCGCTGCCTTTGTGCCTGGTGAGGGCGGTGCCATCGCTCAAGGTGGTCGTTACGACGATACCGGTGCGGTATTTGGTCGGGCGCGCCCGGCGACTGGTTTTTCCACCGATCTGAAAACCTTGGTGACCCTGGGCGACATGCGCCTGGACGAGGTGGTGAGCGGCGTCTGGGCGCCAGACAACCATGACCTCTATCTGTGGCAGGCCGTTCGTCGTCTGCGCAGTGAGGGTGAGCGCGTGGTACAGGCGCTGCCCGGGCAGAGCGAGGCGGATGCGCGCGAGGCAGGCTGTGACCGCCTGCTGGTGCTGCGCGATGGACGTTGGCAGGTGGCGCCCCTGGCGTCCTGAATTCATTTTCGCCGGCCCGCGGCCGGCATCGAAGCTTGCGCGAAGAGGACAAGTTTATGGGTAAGAATGTCGTCGTCCTGGGCACCCAATGGGGTGATGAGGGCAAGGGCAAGATCGTCGATCTGCTCACCGAGCAGGCCGCTGCAGTCGTGCGTTACCAAGGCGGCCACAATGCTGGCCATACCCTGGTGATCGATGGTGAGAAGACCGTCCTGCACCTGATTCCGTCCGGCATCCTGCGTGAAGGCGTCGAATGCCTGATCGGCAATGGCGTGGTCGTCGCGCCTGATGCGCTGATGCGCGAGATCACCAAGCTGGAAGAGAAGGGTGTACCAGTGCGCGAGCGTCTGCGTATCAGTCCGGCCTGTCCGCTGATCCTGTCCTATCACGTGGCCCTGGATCAGGCGCGCGAGAAGGCGCGTGGCGATGCCAAGATCGGTACCACCGGTCGCGGTATTGGCCCGGCCTACGAAGACAAGGTGGCTCGTCGCGGCCTGCGCGTCGGTGACCTGTTCCACCGTGAGCGTTTCGCCGCCAAGCTGGGTGAGCTGCTGGACTATCACAACTTCCAGCTGGTCAATTTCTACAAAGAGCCGGCCATCGATTTCCAGAAGACTCTGGATGAGTGCATGGAGTACGCCGAGCTGCTCAAGCCGATGATGGCCGACGTCACTGCCGTGCTGCATGACCTGCGCCGCGCAGGCAAGGACATCATGTTCGAAGGTGCGCAGGGCTCGCTGCTGGATATCGACCATGGCACTTACCCCTACGTCACCAGCTCCAATACCACCGCTGGCGGTATTGCCACTGGCTCCGGCTTCGGCCCGCTGTACCTGGATTACATCCTCGGCATCACCAAGGCCTACACCACCCGTGTTGGTTCCGGTCCGTTCCCGACCGAGCTGTTCGACGATATTGGCGCCTTCCTCGCCAAGCGTGGCCATGAGTTCGGTGCCACCACCGGCCGTGCCCGTCGCTGCGGTTGGTTCGATGCCGTGATCCTGCGTCGCGCCATCGAGATCAACAGCATCTCCGGCCTGTGCCTGACCAAGCTGGACGTGCTCGACGGTCTGGAAACCATCCGTATCTGCACCGGCTACAAGGATGCCAATGGCCAGGTGCTGGTCGATGCGCCGACCGACGCTGACAGCTACATCGGTCTGCAGCCGGTCTACGAGGAAATGCCGGGCTGGAGCGAGTCCACCCTGGGCGCCAAGAGCCTGGAAGAGCTGCCGGCAGCCGCTCGCGCCTACATCAAGCGTGTGGAAGAGCTGGTTGGTGCGCCGATCGACATCATCTCCACCGGCCCGGATCGCAACGAAACCATCGTGCTGCGTCATCCGTTCGCCTGATCGACATCTGTCGAATTGAAAGAGCCGCCTTCGGGCGGCTTTTTTATTGCCTGCTTGCTTAGGGTGGCTGTTTTGCTGGGCGGTGCTGCTGACACTTTTTTGCGCCTATGTTGCTGGTTATTGGCTGGTTTATCGCCGTTTTTCAGTGCGAGTCTGGGCATGCGCTTTGCTTGTGCTCAATAAATCCCGGAAGTCGCCGCTATAGCTGATACGGTCGTTGAGGAGTGTCCCCAGTGTTCGCCATCCTTTCCATGTTGCGCAGCCGCCTGCTGCGCCCTGTGTTCGTTGCGCTCGGTCTGGCCATGCTGGTGCAGGTCGGGCTGGCGGTGTGGCTGATGCGCGCCTCGGTCGACGGCATGGTCGAGGATCTGGCGCAGCGTCTGGGCGGTGAGAGCCGCCGCCTGGGTGAAGAGTTGAACATGGCTGAGCGTGAGATGAGTCAGGGCCTCGCTGCGTTGGCCAGCAGTACCCGGGCTCGCCTTGGTGAGGGGCTTTCCGGGCAGTTGAAGGATGAACAGGCTCAGTTGCGCGTAGTGCTCGAGGGCAATCTCAAGCAGTCCGGTCAGGCGCTCGCGCAATTGCTCGCGGGGGTGGCGCCGAAATCCATTTGGGATCTGGATATTCCGGCTCTGACGGCATTGACCCGCATCGCCCAGCAGGATCCGGCCGTGCTGTTCGCCATCATCTATGACGCCGAAGGCAAGCGCCTGACACGCAATTTCAACCGCAGCAGCGCGCAGGTACGCGAACTGATCGCGGCGGGGCAAGGTGACTCGCCGCTGGACAAGCTGGTCGAGGCCGCGTCCCGGGATTCACGCGTGTATGTGGTCGAGGCAAGCATCAGCCCGATGGGAGCGTCAATCGGCAAGGTGCAGATGGGGCTGTCCCTGGATGTGGTGGAGAAGGAACTGACGGCGCTCGATGGTCGTTTCACCAAGCTGGTTGGCGGTGCGGGCGAACTGGTCGATAGCAGTCTGGCCGGCGCTTCCGAGGAGGCGACCCGAGCGCTGCGCGAGCGCTTGCAGTCGGCCGAGCGTTACACCCAGGAAATGGCGCGCAATGGCGGTGAATCGGTGCGGGTGGCGGCGGATTCATTGCGCTGGAACATCGCTCTGGGTCTGTTGATCGTCGGGGCGCTGGCCATGCTCGTGGTGGCGCTGGTGCTTGGCTGGCGGGTGCTCAGTCGTTTGCGTCTGCTCAGCGCGGCGCTGAACGATCTGGCGGCGGGCGAGGGCGATCTGACCCGGCGCGTGAGTATCGACAGCCAGGACGAAGTGGGCGAGATGGCGGATGCGGTCAATCGTTTCATCGCCAAATTGCAGCCTATCGTTCGTGAGTCGGGCGAGGTGGCGCTGCGTACCGGTGAGCAGATTCGCAGTCTGACCCAGCGCGGCGTGGCGGCCGAAGCGGCTGCTGGGCGTCAACGCGACGAGGTGGCGGGCAGTCTGCAGGCACTCGAGCGCATGGCCGATGAGGCGCAGGCGGAAAGCCAGGCCATGCACGAAGCCTTGCGGCGGGTGGACAGCATTCGTCAGGCTGCGCATGAGAACGCTGCTATCGCCCAGCGCCTGTCGTCATTGATCGAAGGCCTAGTGGCGCGCGTGGCCGACGGCTCGGCGGTAATCGAGCGGCTGGCCAAGCAGAGCGAGCAGATCGAAGTGGTGCTGACGGTGATTCAGTCCATCGCCGAGCAAACCAACCTGCTTGCGCTCAATGCGGCCATTGAGGCAGCGCGCGCAGGTGAGAGTGGGCGTGGCTTTGCTGTGGTAGCGGACGAGGTGCGGGCTCTGGCCAGCAAGACGCAGCAGTCCACTGGTGATATCCAGACCCATATTGCCGCTTTGCAGCGTGGTGCGCGTGAGGCGGTGGCTGCTATTGCCCAGGCTGGTGCGCAGGGTAGTGAGGGGTTGGAGGTGCTGCGCGACAGTGCGCGTCTGCAGCAGTCGGTGCAGCAGTCTGTCGATGATGTGCACGGCGCAATCAATACTGCCACCCAGGCTGCAGCGCATCAGGCGGAGGGGGCTGGTGCCGTGCGTGGGCGAGTCGAGGTCATTCATGCCGAGGCGCAGCATGCGGCCGAAGCCGTGGCGGCGATTGCCGGCAACGCGCGAGCGCTCGATGAGCTGGCTGCGCAGCTCAAGGCCAGCCTGGGGCAGTTCAAAGTGTAGGGTGCGCTGTGCGCACCTCGCTGCTCTGCGGACTTGGCGATGCCTGCGAGGTGAGGCGCTTTTTTGCGGGCAATAAAAAACCGAGTCTTAGCTCGGTTTTTTGAAATTTGGTGCCCAGGAGAAGACTCGAACTTCCACGGCCGTTAAGCCACTGATACCTGAAACCAGCGCGTCTACCAATTCCGCCACCTGGGCACTGCAGCAATGTTCGTCGTTACCGACACGGAGCGTTGCATCCGTTATTTG
>Ga0206116_1000356_pt1 | contig 54880 bp, 52 predicted proteins | sample 3A1Ametagenome_FD_178000 | JGI IMG/M metagenome (GOLD analysis project Ga0206116, IMG submission 178000) | Enriched microbial communities from leaf-cutter ant dump, University of Wisconsin, Madison, United States - 3A1A | ecosystem: Environmental > Terrestrial > Nest > Insects nest > Nest dump...
CGGCGCCAACAACACCGGCGAGGCGGCGGGCGACACCTTCGTCGACATCCAGCGCTGGGTCGGGTCGGAGCATGACGACAGCCTGACCGCCGGCGACACGGCCGTCTGGTTCTGGGGCCATGGCGGCAACGACCTGGAGCATGGCGGGGCCGGCAACGACACGCTGGAGGCCGGCGACGGCAACGACACCGTCTTCGGCGGCGGCGGCAACGACCTGATGTACGGCCGCGCCGACAATGACGAACTGCACGGCGAGCTGGGCAACGACACGGTGGCCGGCGGCGGCGGCGCCGACCTGATCTATGGCGATGCCGGCAACGACCTGCTGAAGGGCGACTGGGAGCGCGACACCGTCCATGGCGGCGACGGCGACGACACCATCCTGGCCGGCATCGTCAGCTCGGGCAGCTATGCCCAGACCCAGGCGGACCTGATCTATGGCGATGCCGGCAACGACCGCTACATCGTGGTCAGCCAGTACGATGCCGGCACCGTCAGCTTCGACGGCGGTGCGGGCACCGACACGCTGGAACTGCGGTCCGACAACCTGACCAGCTACAACGGCTACAATCTCGAATATTACACCGACGTCGCCTCGCCGAAGATCGACATCAGCGGCATGACGCTGACCAGCGTCGAGACGCTGGCCCTGACCGGCAGCCAGCGCCACACCGTGACGATGACGGCGGCCCAGGGCAACGGCTTCGGCAGCATCACCGGTGCGGCCACCGGCGACGCCTTCGCCATCGTCGGCGCAGCACTGTCCGGGACGGTCGGCAGCGGCAACGGCAGCACGCTGACGGCCGGCAAGGTCCAGGCGGAGACGGTGAACGGCGTCACGCTGGTCCATGTCGGGCTCGACGGCACCGCCGGCGCCGACCTGACCCTGCGCATCGCCGGCAGCTTCGCCGCGTCCAGCATCGGCCTGTACGGCAACACCATCACGCTGGGCCAGGGGAGCGGTTCGACCGGCGGCGGCGATACGGGCGGCGGCAACACGGGTGGCGGCAACACCGGCGGCGGGACGGGCGGCACTGGCGGCCAGACGCTGACCGGCACCGACGGCCGCGACTATCTCACCGGCGGCAGCGGCAACGACATCATCATCAGCAATGCCGGCAACGACTACATGACCGGCGGCGCCGGCAGCGACACCTTCGTCTTCAAGCCGGGCGACGGCTGGGACTATGTCGGCGACTTCCAGGCCGGCAGCGGCGGCGACGTGCTGAATGTCGCGGGCTGGGGCGGGTTCAAGGACTTCGCCTCGGTGATGGCCGTCACCGTGCAGGACGGCGCCAACACCGTCGTGAACTTCGACGGCAACAACAGCGCCATCCTGGCCAACGTCACCCGCAGCAGCCTGACCGCAGCCAACTTCTCCTTCACCGCCATTGGCGGCAGCACGGGCGGCTCGACGGGGGGCGGCTCCACCGGCGGCACGCCGGGGCAGACCATCACCGGCACTTCGGCGGGCGAATATCTGGCCGGGGGCAGCGGCAACGACACGATCACCGGCAATGCCGGCAACGACTACATGATCGGCGGTGCCGGGCGCGACACCTTCGTCCAGCATGCCAGCGACGGCTGGGACGTCATCGGCGACTTCCAGGCCGGCACCGGCGGCGACGTGATCGACATCCGCAGCATCAGCGGCTTCACCAGCCTGAACAGCGTGCTGAGTCACTCGACGCAGGACGGCGCCGACCTGTCCATCGACCTCGGCGCCTTCAACTCGATCAAGCTGATGGGCGTCGACCGCAACAGCCTGACGGCGGAGAACTTCCTGTTCGCCAGCTCGGTGGGGTGATTTGAGGAAAGGCTCCCTCCCCGTCCTGGGAGAGGGAGCCTTTTTGCTTACCGCTCCACCGCCACCGGGACGTTCAGGGCGTTGCGCTTCGACACCGCCTCGTAGACCGGCGGGAAGGCGGGGCGGTTGATGTAGCGGCCGGCGCCGCGCACAGCACGGCTCTCGCCCAGCGCGTGGACGATGCGGCCCTGGCTCAGCGTGTAGGCCGGGGTGCCGGTGACGGTCATGCCTTCGAAGATGTTCAGGCCGACCTTCTGCATCTGGGTCTTGGCCGAGATGGTCTTGGTCGCCTTCGGATCCCACACCACCAGATCGGCATCGGCCCCGACGCTGACCGAGCCCTTGCGCGGATAGAGATTGAAGATCTTCGCCGCATTGGCGGAGGTCACCGCGACGAACTCGTTCATCGTCAGCCGGCCGGTGTTGACGCCGTGCGTCCACAGCGCGGTCATGCGGTCCTCGATGCCGGCGGTGCCGTTCGGGATCTTGGTGAAGTCGTTGCGGCCCATCGCCTTCTGCTCCGCACAGAAGCAGCAATGGTCGGTGGCGGTGGTATGCAGATGCCCGGCCTGGAGGCCGCGCCACAGGGCATCCTGATGCTCCTTCGGGCGGAAGGGCGGGCTCATGACGTGGCCGGCGGCGAAGTCCCAGTCGGGGCTGCGGTAGACGCCGTCGTCGATCAGCAGATGGCCGGCCAGCACCTCGCCGAACACGCGCTGGCCGTCGTTCTGGCCGCGCTCGATGGCAGCGAGCGCCTCCTTGGCCGAGACATGGACGATATAGACCGGCACGCCGAACACCTTCGCCACCTGGATGGCGCGGTTGGCGGCCTCGCCCTCCACCTCCGGCGGGCGGGACAGGGGATGAGCCTCCGGACCGGTCAGGCCCTGGGCCAGCAGCTTCTTCTGGAGCTGGAAGACCAGCTCGCCGTTCTCGGCATGGACGGTGGGGATGGCGCCGAGTTCCAGGCAGCGCTGGAAGCTGTTCACCAGCGTCTCGTCGTCGGCCATGATGGCGTTCTTGTAGGCCATGAAGTGCTTGAAGCTGTTCACGCCATGGTCGGCGACCAGCGTGCCCATGTCCTGCCGCACGCTCTCGTCCCACCATGTCACGGCGACGTGGAAGCTGTAGTCGCCGGCCGCCTTCTCCGCCCAGCCGCGCCACGTATGGTAGGCCTCCATCAGGCTCTGCTTCGGGTTGGGGATGACGAAGTCGATGATCGTCGTCGTCCCCCCGGCAAAGCCGGCGGCGGTGCCACTGAAGAAATCCTCCGTCGTCACCGTGCCCATGAAGGGCAGTTCCATGTGGGTGTGCGGGTCGATGCCGCCGGGCATGACGTAGCAGCCGCCGGCATCCACCGTTTCAGCCCCCGCCGGCACGTCGAGAGCGTCGCCCACCGCGGTGATGAGGCCGTCCTGGCAGAGGACATCGGCGCGGCGGGTTTGCTCGGCGGTGACGACGGTGCCGCCGCGGATCAGGATGGTGGACATGCTCGGGCGCTCCCTCAGGAAATGGATGGGACGGAGTCGGTGGGCGTTTCGGAGTCTTGCTGTTCGGACGTTTGCGGCTCGGCCATCTGCGGCTCCGGCAGGCCGGCGGCGCGCAGGACCAGCCGCAGCACCTCCGCCGTCATGGCGGCGAAGTCCTGGCGGGTCAGGGTCCGGCGGCCCAGAACCTTGCGGATCTGGACGTCGAAGTCGGCGTAATGCTGGGTCACCGCCCAGATCATGAACAGGAACTGGCGGGCGTCCACCGGAGCCATGCGGCCGTCGGCGACCCAGCCGTCGATGACGCCTGCCTTGGCGTCGACCAGGGCTTTCAGGTCTTCGGCCAGGAAGCGGTCTACCTGGGTGCCGCCATGCAGAATCTCGTTGGCGAAGACCTTCGAGGCGTGGGGCCGCGTGCGCGAGACCTCCATCTTGGCGGTGACGTATGCGGTCAGCGTCGCCGCCGGATCGGCGTCGGGGGTGAAGGAGGCGATGGGCGCCAGCCACATCCGCAGGATGTTGTCGAGCACCGCGCGGTACAGATCGTCCTTGGTGCCGAAATAGTAATGCAGGTTGGCCTTGGGCAGGCCGGACCGCTCGGCGATGTCGGCCATGGTGGCGCCGGCGAAGCCGGCCTCGGCGAAGACGCGCTCGGCCGCCTTCAGGATGCGCTCGACATTCTCACGCCGGATGCGGCCCTGGGGCTGGGCCTGGGGCTGTGTGGTGTCCGTGGTTTCGGCAGCCGTTCGCGCCATCGCTTTCGCCATCGCTGTTGCTAAGTGCCCTCTCCCGCCTCTCGCACAAACTTCGTTTGTGCTGACGGCGTCAGGCGGATCGAAGATCCGCTGAGAGCCCCGGGAGAGGGAGAGTATCACGCGGGGGCTTTCACCTGCTCCGCCATGGCATTCGCGCGGTCCAGCACCGCGTGCAGCAGCACCTCGCAGCCGGCGGTCGACCATTCCGGGGTCGTCTCCTCGACTTCGTTGTGGCTGATGCCGTCGATGCAGGGGATGAAGACCATGGCCGTCGGCGCGACCTTGGACAGGTAGCAGGCGTCGTGGCCGGCGCCCGACACGATGTCGCGGAAGCTGTGGCCGGTGCGCTCCACCCCCTTGCGGACGGCGGCGACGCAATTCTCGTCGAACCTGATCGGGGCGTAGTACCAGATCTGCTGGAAATCGCTCTCCAGCCCGATCTCGCCGGCGATGCGCTCCACCTCGGCGCGCAGTTCGCCGTCCATGGCGGCAAGGATGCCGTCGTCCGGATGGCGGAAATCGACGGTGAAGAAGACGCGGCCAGGGATGACGTTGCGGCTGTTGGGGTGGATCTGCATCAGCCCGACCGTGGCGCAGGCGAGCGGGCCGTACTTCATGCCGATCCGGTTCACCGCATCCACCACGCGGGCGGCGCCAAGCAGGGCGTCCTTGCGGCGGACCATCGGGGTCGGGCCGGCATGGGCCTCCTGGCCGGTGAAGGTGATCTCGTACCAGCGCTGGCCCTGGCAGTCGGTGACGACGCCGATGGTCTTGCCCTCGATCTCCAGGATCGGACCCTGTTCGATGTGGGCCTCGAAATAGGCGCCAACCTTGCGGCCCCCGACCTCCCGGTCGCCGGCATAGCCGATGCGGGCCAGCTCCTCGCCCATCGTCTTGCCGTCGAGATCGGCGCGGGACAGGCCGTACTCCAGGTCGAACACCCCGGCGAAGACGCCGGACGACACCATGGCGGGGGCGAAGCGCGAGCCTTCCTCGTTGGTCCAGACCGCGACCTCCACCGGGGCCTCGGTGACGTAGTTCATGTCGTTCAGGCTGCGCACCACCTCCAGCCCGGCCAGCACGCCATAGACGCCGTCATACTTGCCGCCGGTCGGCTGGCTGTCGAGATGGCTGCCCATGATGACCGGGGGCAGGCTGTCATCGCGGCCGGGGCGGCGGGCGAAGATGTTGCCCATCCTGTCGACCGAGACCGTGCAGCCGGCCTCCTCGCACCAGCGCACGAACAGGTCGCGGCCCTGCTTGTCGAGGTCGGTCAGCGCCAGCCGGCACACGCCGCCCTTGGGCGTGGCGCCGATCTGCGCCATGTCCATCAGGCTCTGCCACAGGCGCGAGCCGTTCACGGCGACATTCTGCGGGGTGGACATGTTGCTCTCTCCTGAACGTCGTTCTTTATTCGGCGGCTGACTATTGGGTGGCCGATTATTCGGCGGCTTCGGGGACGCGCATCGGGTTGCGGGCGTCGTTGGGCCAGGTGACGTAGGGCAGGTCGGTCTGCTCCGGCACCATGGTGATGCAGTCCGGGACCGGACAGACATGGCTGCACAGGTTGCAGCCGACGCACTCCTCGTTGACCACGGTGAAGACGCGGCGGCCTTCCCCGGCGTCGATGCGGATCGCCTGGTGCGAGGTGTCCTCGCAGACGATGTGGCAGCGCCCGCAATCGATGCACAAGGCGGGGTCGATCACCGCCTTGGTCGAGAAGTTCATGTTCAGGTCGTTCCAGTTGACGACGTTGCGCACCGCGCGGCCGCTCAACTCGTCCAGCGTCCGGTATCCCTTCTCGTCCATCCAGTTTGACAGGCCGCCGATCATGTCCTCGACGATCTTGAAGCCGTAGGTCATCGCCGCGGTGCAGACCTGGACGTTGGTGGCGCCCAGCGCCAGGAACTCCGCCGCGTCGCGCCATGTGGTGACGCCGCCGATGCCGCTGACCGGCAGGCCGTGCGTGTCGGGATTGCGGGCGATCTCCGCCACCATGTTCAACGCTATCGGCTTCACCGCCGGGCCGCAATAGCCGCCGTGGCTGCCCTTGCCATCGACCACCGGGGTCGGGGCCATGGCGTCAAGATCGACCGCGACGATGGAGTTCACCGTGTTGATCAGCGACACCGCGTCGGCGCCGCCGCGCCTGGCCGCTTCGGCCGACCACAGGATGTTGGTGATGTTGGGCGTCAGCTTGACGATCACCGGCAGATTGACGGCGTTCTTCACCCAGCGGGTGACTTGCTCCACCATCTCCGGCACCTGCCCGATGGCGGAGCCCATGCCGCGCTCGCACATGCCGTGCGGGCAGCCGAGGTTGAGTTCGAGGCCATCCGCCGCCCCGGTCTCGGCGATGCGGCGGGCCAGGTTGGCCCAGGCGTCCTCCTCGATGCGGGCCATCAGCGAGACGACCATGGCGCGGTCGGGCCAGTCGCGCTTGACCTCGATGATCTCCTGCAAATTCACGGCGAGCGGCCGGTCGGAGATCAGTTCGATGTTGTTGAAGCCGATCATCCGGCGGTCGGTGTCGAGATGCGCGCCGTAGCGGCTGGAGACGTTGACCACCGGCGGGTCCTCGCCCAGCGTCTTCCACACCACGCCGCCCCAGCCCGCCTTGAAGGCGCGGACGACGTTGTAGGCCTTGTCGGTCGGCGGGGCCGAGGCCAGCCAGAAGGGGTTGGGGGAGCGGATGCCGGCGATGGTGCTGCGAAGATCGGCCATGATGTGGCTCCCTTTCCTCAGGCGGTCAGGTGGCTGTGGATGGCGAGGGCGGCGAGCTTGCCGTCCTGCACGGACTGGACCGTCAGATCCTCGCCCGTGGCGACGCAGTCGCCGCCGGCCCAGACCTTGGCAAGCGTCGTGCGGTAGGCGTCGTCGATGGCGATCTTGCCGCCGGTGACCTCCAGCCCACCGAGCGCGTCGGCCGAGAGTTTCTGACCGACCGCTTTCAACACCATGTCGGCCTGGAGGGTGAAGGTCTTGCCGGTGCCGGACAGTTTGCCATCCGTCAGGCGGGTGCGTTCGAAGGTGATGTCGGTCTCGCCGATCTCTTTGGGGGCGGCGAAGGTCTTGAGGACGACGCCCTCGGTCTGGGCCAATTCCTGCTCCCAGCCGGTGGCGCCCATCTGGCCACGGCCACGGCGGTAGACCAGGGTGACGTCCTCGGCACCCAGGCGCTTGGCCTGGATGGCGGCATCCACGGCGGTGTTGCCGCCGCCGATCACCACGACGCTGCGCCCCACCGCCGGCGGCTGGCCGGGAGGGGCTTGACGCACCCGCTCGATGAAGGCGGTGGCGTCCTCGACGCCAGTGCGCTCCTCGCCGGGGATGCCGAGACGGTTGTTGGACCCCAGCCCGACGCCGAGGAAGACGGCGTCGAAGTCGGCGCGCAGGCTGTCCAGCGACAGGTCGGCGCCCAGCTTGCGGCCATGCTCCATGGTGATGCCGCCGACGCCGAGGATGAAGGCGACCTCGCGCTGGGCGAAATCGTCGGCCATCTTGTAGGGGGCGAGGCCGTATTCGTTGAGGCCGCCGGACTTAGCCCTGGCCTCGAACACCGTCACCTCATGGCCGAGCGTGGCGAGGCGGTGGGCGCAGGACAGGCCGGCCGGGCCGGCACCGACCACGGCGACGCGCTTGCCGGTGGTGGCGGCGCGCGGGAAGGGGTGGGCGGGTTCGCCGTCGATAAGGCGGTCGGTGGCGTGGCGTTGCAGCCGGCCGATGGCGACGGGACGGTCCTCCGCCCGGTTGCGGACGCAAGCCTGCTCGCACAGCGTCTCGGTCGGGCAGACGCGGCCGCAGGTGCCGCCCATGATGTTCTCCGACAGGATCGTCGTCGCGGCGCCCTTCAAATTGCCGGTGGCGATGGAGCGGATGAAGGCCGGGATGTCGATGCCGGTCGGACAGGCCTTGATGCAGGGGGCGTCGTAGCAGAACAGGCAGCGGTTCGACTCGGCCAGCGCCTGCACCGGCGTCATCGCCGGGGTCAGGTCGGTGTAGGGCGAAGCCGAATTGTCTCCGGTGATGGCAAGCGTAGCGATCAGGGTCATGGCGGATGGCTTCCCTTCGGTCGCAGAGCGGCGTGTCTACCGAAGCATCAGCAACCCGCGTGCCAAGAGAACCAACCAGCACTGCCAACGAGGACGGGCGGCGGAAAAGCTGACTGTTCGGTCAAAAACTGACGGTATGGACAGGCATGGCTTCATCATGCCAGCCATGCGGATTGCACGCAACTCAGCCTTTTGGCGCCTCTTTTGGCGGCGACACGCAAGAAACGCATGGGAATTCGCGAGCTGGGGATCAGGAAATTACGCTTTATCAAAGGGTTGCATCGCCGGGGCGCTGCCTTCAATTTCGGCAACGCACCTGTGCAAGTGAGATAGGGTGAAATCGGGAGGGAGGGTGCCGCCATGTCCGCGTTCTCAAGCCTGCTGATCGACCGCACAGCGACACCCATCGGCGAGTTGATCGTGGTGGCGGACGAGGACGGTTCCCTGCGCGCCATCGACTGGACCGACCATGAGGACCGGTTGCACCGGCTGCTGCGCCTGCACCATCCCGGCGGCTACGAATTGCGGCCGGCCGGCGATCCGGGCGGGCTGACGCGGGCGATGGATGCCTATTTCGCGGGCGAGCTTGCCGTCATCGACCGGCTGCCGGTGCGGACCGGCGGGACGGCGTTCCAGCGCGCGGTGTGGGCGGCGCTGCGCGGCATCCCGTGCGGCGGCACCGTCAGCTATCGCGAACTGGCGGCGCTGGCCGGGCGTCCGGCGGCGGTGCGGGCGGCGGGGCATGCCAACGGCGCCAACCCGGTCGGCATCGTGGTGCCCTGTCACCGGGTGGTCGGTTCCGGCGGGGCGCTGACCGGCTATGGCGGCGGGGTGGAGCGCAAGCGCTGGCTGCTGGCCCATGAGGGCGTGACCATAGGGTAGGCGGTGCCATACCGCTTCCGTTCAGAGCATTTCGCCATGGCATCCCGGTTGTTGAGAGGAGGAACAGGCCAACGGAAGGATGCTGCGATGAGCGACCGGAATGACCAGAACCAGGGCCAGGATCAGGGACGCGGGCAGGATCGGAGCAAGGGCGAAAACGAACGCATGAAGGGCGTGATCGACCAGGCCAAGGACCGGGCGGCAAGCGACCTGCCCGGCCACGATCAGGATGCGCGCGAGGGCGGCGACCGGATCAGGCGGGCGGTAGACGCGATGTCGCCCGGCAACACGCCGCAGGCCGGCGACGACCCGCAGCACCGCACCGGCAACACCGGCCATACGCCGTTGCCGGATGCCACCGGCGGCATGGGCAACTCTCGCGACGATCAGCAGAAATAGAAAAGCGGGGGACGGCGACCGTCCCCCCGTCTCTTCAAAGTCTTTCTTTTCAAAAATCCGCCGTCAGGCGCCGAAACCGCCGTCGATGGTCTGGAACGAGCCGGTGATCATCGCGGCATGCGGCCCGGCGACATAGGCGGTCAGTTCGGCGACCTCGTCGGCGTCGATGTGGCGCTTGATCGCCATGAAGCTGTGCATGGCGGGCGCCATCGGACCGTCGGCCGGGTTCATGTCGCTGTGGGTCGGGCCCGGCTGAATGGCGTTCACGGTGATGCCGCGGTCGCCGAAATCGCGGGCGAGGCCGCGCACCATGCCCTGGACCGCAGCCTTGGTCAGGGCGTAGGCGGCCCCGCCGGCAAACGGCATGCGGTCGCCATTCACCGACCCGATGACGATGATGCGCCCGCCGTCGTTCATCCGCCGGGCCACCTCGACCGCCGCGTGGTAGGGCGCGCGGACGTTGATGTCGATCATCCGGTCGACCGCGTCGGGGTCGAAGGTCAGCGGATCGCCGAGGATCGCCGTGCCGGCATTGACGACCAGCACGTCCAGCGCGCCGCGGCCGGCCACCGTCGCGATCAGGGCGTCGCGGTCGGCGCTGTCGGTCTTGATGGCTTCCGCGCCGGTTTCGGCGGCCAGCGCCTCGGCTGCGTCCTTCGACCCGGCATAGGTGAAGGCGACCGCGCCGCCGGCCTTGGCGAAGCGGCGGACGATGGCCTTGCCGATGCCGCGGCTGCCGCCGAGGACCAGGATCTTGCGGCCGGTGAACTCGCCCATGATGTGCTCCTTGAGAAAATGTAGTGAGCGCTATATAAATCTGGACGAGGGATTTCCGCAAGGAGAAAATATAGTGGTCGCTACAGAAAATTCCGGAGCCCGTGGGCGGCGGCGGTCCTTCGATGTGGACGAGGCGGTCGAGACGGCGATGAGGCTGTTCCATGCGCGCGGCTACGATGCCGTCGGCGTCGCCGAGCTGGGATCCGAACTGGGAATCAAGCCGCCGAGCTTCTATGCCGCCTTCGGCAGCAAGGCCGGGCTGTTCGAGCGGGCGCTTCGGCGCTATGCGGCGGGGGAGGCGAACATCTTCGCCCGCGCTCAGGCCGAGGGCGGCAGCATGGCCGAGGTGATCGAGCGGACGCTGCTGCTGGCGGCGCGGCTCTATCCGGAGCGCGACGGGGTGGCGGGCTGCCTGGTGCTCGACGGCGCGCGCAACAGCGCCGACCCGGAGGCTGCGGCACTGGCCGAGGCGATGAGAAAGGCCGGCGTGTCGGCGATCCGCGACTTCATTGCCAAGCAGGAGCCGGAGCGGGCCGGAGCGCTGGCGGACTTCGTGACGATTGCGATGCGGGGAATGTCGGCGGCGGCGCGAGACGGCGCCGACGAAGCGGCTCTGACCGCCTTCGCTCAAATGGCAGGGCGCGCCTTCCGCCGCGAACTGGCGGCGGAAGGGTGAACCGCATGTCTGGGCTGGACGTCAGGCCGGCATGGCGTCGCGCGGGATGATGGCGCCGCGGTGCTGGATGACGGCGGCGGCCAGCCTGTGGGCGGCGCGGGCGGCGTCGGCCGGACCCTCGCCGCGCAGACGGGCAGCGAGATAACCGGCGCTGAAGCTGTCGCCGGCCGCCGTGGTGTCGACCACCGTGGCGACCTTCTGCGCCGGCACCTCGACCGCCTCGCCGTTTTCGATCACCACGCAGCCGGGCTGTTCCAGTTTCAGCACGATCTCGGCGACGCCGGCCTTGCGGACGCGGGCCAGCACGGCGTCGGCATCGGCGTCGCCATAGAGGTCGCGCAGGTCGGTGACGCCGGGCAGGGCGATGTCGGTCAGCGCCAGCATGCGGTCGAAGGCGGCCCGCGCGGTGTCGAGGTCCGGCCACAGGCGCGGGCGCCAGTTGGTGTCGAAGGCGACCTTGCCGCCCTGCGCCCGCACCCGCTCCAGCACCTCGAACAGGCGCTCGCGGCCCTCTTCGCCCAGGATGGCGATGCTGATGCCGGACAGATAGACGATGCCGTAGCCTTCCAGGGCCTTGGACAGCTCCGGCGTCTGGGGCAGGGCGAACAGCTCGCGTGCCGGCGCCCGGTCGCGCCAGTAGAGGAAGCGGCGCTCGCCGCTGGCATCGGTCTCGATCAGGTAGAGGCCGGGCAGGCGGTTCGGCACGCGCAGGACATGGCCGGTGCCCACACCTTCCGCTGCCCAGGCATTCACCATGTCGTCGCTGATGCTGTCGTCGCCGAGCGCGGTGACATAGTCGACCGGCGTGCCCAGACGCGCCAGATAGACCGCGGTGTTCAGCGTGTCGCCGCCGAACCCCATGGTCAGCGACCCGTCCGGCCGCCGGAACATCTCGATCATGCATTCGCCGAGGGCGGCGACGCGGTTGGGCGTATCGGTCATGCTTCCTCTCCACAAGCCGGGGATGGCCCCGGCAAATCCCATTACAACCAACTTAATGGCCAATAGAACGGCGTTCCCGCGCCCGCATCCGCTCGCGGTGCGCGGTGTAGAGCCCGCTGGCGATGATCACGCCGGTGCCGACGAAGGTCCAATGGTCGGGCACCGCGCCGAAGACGACGAACCCCAGCGCCGTGGACCAGATCAGCTGGACGTAGGTGAAGGGCGCCAGCACCGATGCCTCGCCCTGGCGGTAGGCCAGGATCAGCAGCCATTGCGCCGCCGTGTAGACCAGACCGATGAAGGCCCCCAGCAGCATCTCCCATGGGGTCGGCCACGCCGCATGCAGCGGCAGCAGCGCCGTCAGGGCGATCAGGCCGGTGAGAGCACTCCACACCATGGTGGTCAGCGGGTTCTCCTGCACCGTCATCTTGCGCGTCGCCACCAGACCCAGCGCCCAGCTGAAGGCGGTCAGGATCGGCAGCAGCGAGGCCGGTTGGAAGCCCTCCGCCCCCGGCCGGATGACGATGATGACGCCCGCCAGCCCGACCAGCAGCGCCGCCCAGCGGCGGACGCCAACCTTCTCGGCCAGCAGCAGGATCGACAGCACGGTGACGAAGACGGGAGAGACGAAGCTGATCGCCGCGGCCTCGGCCAGCGGCAGATGCTGCATCGCCATGATGAAGAACAGCGCCGAGCCCAGCATGCCCAGCCCGCGCACCACCTGAAGCCCCGGCCGCGTCGTCTTCAGCACGCTCAGTCTATCATTATGACGGGGCGAGCCGCCGCGCAGAGCCAGCGGCATCACCAATGCTGTGAAGACGACATAGCGCATCCAGGCGATCTCGGCCGGCGGCAGGGTCCGGGCGAGATATTTCGCCGTGGCGTCGGAGCAGGACAGGCAGGCCACCCCCAGCACCACCAGCAGGATCGCCCGCATCGGATCCGTGCCCTTGGCCCCGGATGCAGCCTTTGGATTTACGGCCGGCTGGATCGGGGTCTGCGGCGCGTTCACCGGCGAGGGGCCGGAGTCAACACTGGTGGGCGGGGTGGAACTGTCGGGCATGGCGCCGGCTCGTCATCGGTCATGGTTAAGGGGGCGGACCCCTTACATAACCGCTCCCATCTGCCAAGGAGCAAATTCATCGGCGCCGACGCCGAGTTCCTCGCTCTTGGTCTTGCGGCCCGACGCGGTGTCGAGCACCAGCTGGAAGATCGCGCGGCCGACCTCCTCGATGGAGGCGTCGCCGGTGGCGATGGCGCCGCAATCGATGTCCATGTCGTCCGGCATCCGGCGGAACAAAGTGCTGTTGGTCGCCAGCTTCAGGCTGGGCGTCGGCTTGCAGCCGAAGACCGAGCCGCGGCCGGTGGTGAAGCACAGCACATTGGCGCCGCCCGCCACCTGTCCGGTCGCCGACACCGGATCGTAGCCGGGCGTGTCCATGAAGACGAAGCCCTTGTCGGTGATCGGCTCGGCATAGCGGTAGACGGCGGTCATCGGGGTGGTGCCGCCCTTGGCGACCGCACCCAGCGACTTCTCCAGGATGGTGGTCAGGCCGCCCTTCTTGTTGCCGGGCGACGGGTTGTTGTTCATCTCGCCGCCGGTGCGGCTGGTGTAGTTCTCCCACCAGCCGATGCGCTCGACCAGCGCCTCGCCCACCTCGCGGCGGACGGCGCGGCGGGTCAGCAGATGCTCGGCGCCGTAGACCTCCGGCGTCTCGCTCAGCACGGCGGTGCCGCCGTTGCGGACCAGCAGGTCGACGGCATAGCCCAGCGCCGGGTTGGCGGTGATGCCCGAATAGCCGTCGGAGCCGCCGCATTGCAGCGCCAGCGTCAAATGGCTGGCCGGCAGGGTCTGGCGGGTGACGTCATCGATCTCCGGCAGCAGCGCCTTGATCCGGCGGATGCCCTCGCGGGCCGCCGCGGCGGTGCCGCCCATGTCCTGGATGCCGATGGGGATGACGCGGGCGCCTTCCTCCAGGCCGGTGGCCTCCATCAGCTTGTCGATCTGGTTCACCTCGCAGCCGAGACCGAGCAGGATCACCGCGGCGAAGTTCGGGTGGCGGGCGTAGCCGGCGATGGTCCGGCGCAGCGTGTCCATCACCTCGCCGCTGCCGGCCATGCCGCAGCCATAGCCGTGGGTCAGCGCCACGACGCCGTCGATGTTGGGATAGGCGGCCAGCGCGGGGCCGCGGAAATGGTCGGCGATCATCCGCGCCGCGGTGGCGGAGCAGTTCACCGAGGTCAGCACGCCGATGTAGTTGCGGGTGGCGACGCGGCCATCCGGGCGAACGATGCCCTGGAAGGTGGCGCGCTCGGCCTCCGGGATCGGCTCGACCGGGTGCACATCGGCGCCGAAGGCGTAGTCGCGCTCGAAGTCGCTGCCCATGCCCATGTTGTGGACGTGGACATGGTCGCCCGGCTGGATCGCTGCGGTGGCGAAGCCGATGACCTGATTGTACTTGCGCACCGGCTCGCCCGGCGCGATGGCGCGCACCGCGACCTTGTGCCCGGCCGGCACCGGCCCGGTGGTCGCGACGCCAGAAACCTCAGTGGGGCCGGGCAGAGCGGTGCCGGGCTCCAGGTCGGCGCCGGCGACGACGACGTTGTCGGCGGGGTGCAGGCGGATCGTCAGCGATGCCATGGGAAGATGTCCTTGAGGAGTAAGCTGGGCCGCGCCGGAACGGATTCCGGCGCGGCCGGGCAATCACAGCTTGTAGGCGTTCTTGGCGAGGCGGTAGGCGAGGTCGACGGCCAGGTCCGCGGCCTCGTCCTCTTCCATCCGGTGCTCGGCGACCAGACGGGCGAGGAAGCTGCAATCGACGCGGCGCGACACGTCGTGGCGGGCCGGGATCGAGCAGAAGGCGCGGGTGTCGTCGTTGAAGCCGACCGTGTTGTAGAAGCCGGCGGTCTCGGTGATCATCTCGCGGTAGCGGCGCATGCCCTCGGGGCTGTCGTGGAACCACCAGGCCGGGCCGACGCGCAGCGCCGGGTAATGGCCGGCCAGCGGCGCCAGTTCGCGGGAATAGCTGTCCTCATCCAGCGTGAACAGGATGATGGTCAGGTCGCGCTCGTTGCCGAAGCGGTCGAGCAGCGGCTTCAGCGCCCGCACATACTCGGTGCCGCTCGGGATGTCCGCACCCTTGTCGCGGCCGAAACGCTCGAACACGAGGGTGTTGTGGTTGCGGAAGCTGCCGGGGTGGATCTGCATGACCAGCCCGTCCTCCAGGCTCATCCGCGCCATTTCGGTCAGCATCTGGGCGCGGAACAGCTCGGACTCCTCGGCCGTCGCACCGCCACGGCGGACGATGTCGAACAGCTTCTCGGCTTCCGGGCGCGCCAGATCGGCGGTCGCCGCCGTCGGGTGGCCGTGGTCGGTTGAGGTGGCGCCATAGCTCTTGAAATAGAGGCGGCGGTCGGCGAGTGCCGCGAGGTAGCCGTCCCAGGTCGCGGTGTCCTTGCCGGTGATGCGGGCCAGCTCGGCGAGGTTGTCGCGGAAGCCCTCGAACTCCGGATCGACGACCGGATCCGGACGGAAGGCGGTGATGACCCGGCCCTTCCAGCCGCTTTCGCGGATCGCCTTATGGTGAACCAGCGGGTCGAGCGGCGATTCGGTGGTCGCCAGCACTTCGAGGTTGAAGCGCTCGAACAGCGCGCGCGGGCGGTATTCCGGCTTGCGCAGGCACTCTTCGATCTGGTCGTAGATGCGGTCGGCGCTGGCGGCGCTCAGGCGCTCGGTGACGCCGAACACCGTCTCGAAGGCGTGGGTCAGCCACATCGAGGTCGGCGTGCCGCGGAACAGGTGCCAGTTCGAGGCCAGCAGGCGCCAGATGGCGCGCGAATCGGTCGAGGTCTCCCCGCCGTCCTTGCGCGGCACGCCCAGCTGCTCCAGCGGAATTCCCTGGCTGTAGAGCATGCGGAATGCATAATGGTCGGGCTTGACGAACAGGCTGGCCGGATCGGGGAAAGCCTCGTCCTTCGCGAACCAGGACGGATCGGTGTGGCCGTGCGGGCTGACGATCGGCAGGGCGGCGACTTCGCCGTACAGGCGGCGCGCGATGGCACGTTGCGTCGGGTCGCTCGGGAAAAGACGGTCGGGGTGAAGCATCGGAAGCCTCTACGCTGCAAGAGAAGGGCAAAAGCAGGGTGGGGAAAAGGCGGGGTCCGTGCGGGGGACCGTCCCTACCGGCTGGGCGTATAATATTAATATATCAGATCTGATTGCAAGCCCAATCGTTCCGTCGGAGGGGCATTCGGGCCGGTGAAGGCTGCGCCCAGTCGCCGCACCCGATCAATATGATCGCCCTCTCCCGGAGCTCTCAGCGGACTTCGATCCGCCTGACGCCGTCAGCACAAACAAAGTCTGTGCGAGAGGCGGGAGAGGGCGTTTGTTCAGGATGCTGGCGATGGGTTTGACGTTGACGAAGAGGGGCGGGTAGATTGCTGGGGATGAGGAACATCTCGCGGGTGGCGGACCGCCGCCGCACGACATCTGTATGTTTGCCGCAAGGGAGCCATCGGTGAAGAAGGTCGCGACGACAGAGGATGAAGGCGGCCTGACCTCCGCAGCCGTGCGCCGCAGCGCGGCCCCGGCCCCGGCGGTGCGCCCGCCGCGCCGTGCCGCCACCGTCGCGTCGCGCATCTACCGCGACCTGCGCGGCGAGATCGTCTCGCTGAAGCGCAAGCCCGGCGATGCCATCGCCGAGAAGCAGATCGCCGAGTCCTATGGCGTCAGCCGCACGCCGGTGCGCGAAGCGGTGCTGAAGCTGGCCGACGAGGGGCTGATCGAGATTTTCCCGCAGTCCGGCACCTTCGTGTCGCGCATCCCGCTGGACGCGCTGCCGGAAGCCTTCGCCATCCGCAAGGCGCTGGAGGAGGCGACGGTGCGCTATGCGGCGGCACGCGCCAGCCGCAGCCAGATCGCGGCGTTGCGCGCCAATCTGGAATTGCAGCGCGAGATGCAGGAAACCGCCAATTACGAGGGCTTCCATCAGGCCGACGAGGCCTTCCACGCGCTGATCGCGGAGATCGCCGGCTATCCCGGCTTCTGGACGCTGATCCAGCAGACCAAGGTGCAGATCGACCGCTACCGCCTGCTGACCCTGCCGGTGCGCGGCCGCATCGCCGAGGTGATCGCCGAGCACACGGCCATCCTCGACGCGATGGCGGCGAACGACCCCGCCGCCGCCATCAAGGCGCTGGACGACCATCTGGACGATTTGCAGATCTCGGTCGCCGACATCCGCCGCGACTACCCGCGCTATTTCACGGCGCCGGGCGATCCGATCTAAGGGCCGATCTGAAAAAGCCGGGGCGCCGGGCCGGCCCGAAAACCGGCCTGCGCCGTGACCGCGGCGTTTGACCGGGCAGTTATTTTGCGTCGGCTTCGGCGGCGTAGGCCACCGGCTCGCCCAGGAAATCCTCGCGGATCGGCGTGAAGATGTCGAGCAGCACGCCCGGCTCCAGCGCCACCACGCCATGCAGGACGTTGGACGGCACCATATAGCCGTCGCCGGTGTTCAGCCGCTGGGTGCGGCCGTCGATGGTGACGTCGAAGGACCCCTTCTCCACCACGGCGCACTGGACATGGGGATGGCGATGCTGCGCGCCGATGGCGCCGGCCTCGAACTCCACCCGCACCATCATCATCGTGTCGTTGTAGCCGAGGATTTTGCGGCGCACGCCGTCGCCCAGATCCTGCCACGGAATGTCGCCCGCGGTCAGGAACACATCGGTCGCCGTTGCGGTGGTCATCGTCCGGTTTCCTCCCCCAAGAGAAAGCCCTCCTCCGCCCGTGGGGGGCGGGGAGGGCCGTTTTGCGTCAGCGCGCCAGCCAGCCGCCGTCGACCGGCAGGATGGTGCCGTGGATGTAGTCGGCGGCGTCCGAGGCCAGGAACACCGCCGGGCCGCCGATGTCGGACGGCACGCTCCAGCGGCCTGCCGGGATGCGGCCGAGGATCTCGGCGCTGCGGTTCTCGTCGGCGCGGAGCGCCGCGGTGTTGTTGGTGGCGACATAGCCCGGCGCGATGGCATTCACGTTGATGCCCTTGCCGGCCCATTCGCAGGCCAGAAGCTTGGTGATGCCGGCGACGCCGCTCTTGGAGGCGGTGTAGGACGGCACGCGGATGCCGCCCTGGAAGGACAGCATGGACGCGATGTTGATGATCTTGCCCTTGCGGCCGGCACCGATGGCGTAGCGGCCGAAGGCCTGGCAGAGGAAGAACACCGTCTTGATGTTGAGGTTCATCACGGCGTCCCAGTCGGCCTCCGAAAAGTCGACGGCGTCGGCGCGGCGGATCATGCCGGCATTGTTGACCAGGATGTCCAGCCCGCCGAGCGTGGCGACCGTCTGCTCCACCAGCCCCTGGACCGGGGCGATGGAGGTCAGGTCGGCGTGGATGCCGAGGAACTTGCGGCCGGTCGCCTCGACCAGACCCTTGGTCTCGTCCAGCGACACCACGTCGACGGCGGCGATGTCGGCGCCGGCCTCGGCCATCGCCACGGCGATGCCCTGGCCGATGCCGGTGTTGGCGCCGGTGACCAGCGCCACCTTGCCGGTCAGGTCGAACGAAATGCTCATGGTCGGTTCCCGTTCTTATGAGTTGGTTTCAAATCGGCGGGCGCGTCAGCGCAGGCGGTCCATGGCGACGAAGTCCATGTCCGTGAAATCCTGGTTGTCGCCGCCCATCGCCCAGATGAAGGTGTAGTTGCGGGTGCCGACGCCGGAATGGATCGACCAGGGCGGCGAGATCACCGCCTGCTCGTTGGCGACCACGATGTGGCGGGTCTGCTCCGGCTCGCCCATCAGGTGGACGACGCGCGCCTCTTCCGGCAGGTCGAAGTAGAAATAGACCTCGCAGCGCCGGTCATGGGTGTGGCACGGCATCGTGTTCCACATGTTGTTCGGCTTCAGCACCGTCATGCCCAGCACCAGCTGCGCGGTGCGGACCACGTCCGGGTGGATCATCTGGTAGATGGTGCGCTCGTTCGACTGGGCCGGGTCGCCGAGATGCACGGCCTTGGCCTGGCCGATCGAGATCTTCATCGTCTCGAACCGGGCATGGGCGGGCGTGCTGTTCAGGTAGAACTTGGCCGGCTCGCGGCGGTCCAGACTTTCGAAGACGACGTCCTTGCTGCCCATCGCGACATAGAGCGCGTCGCGCGGCGCCAGCTCATAGACGGCGCCGTCGACGGTGACGCGGCCGGCGCCGCCGACATTGACCACGCCCAGCTCGCGCCGGTCGAGGAAGTTGGGCGAGCCGATCTCCTTGGAGGACTCCAGCTTCACCGGGCCGGCGACCGGCATGGCTCCGCCGACGACGAAGCGGTCGATGTGGCTGTAGGTGAAGACGGTTTCGTCCGCCTCGAACAGGGTCGGGACCAGGAAATGGTCGCGCAGCGTCTCGGTGTCGAAACCACGGACCGCGTCGGGATGGGAAGCATGCCGGACGGAGATTTTCATCGGAGAAGTCCTTTTGACTCGGTGCAGCCGGCGTCCCGGCGGGTCTGGCGCCATCATACTAATATACTAGTAAGCCGGGCAAGCTCTAATGATGGAGGGCCGGACATTTCAGGCGGCGGAGGGTGCGACAAAGTCGCAGGCCCGAAGGAGCATTGAAGGCAGCGGCCGGAGGGCGCGTTGCGCCGGCTTCAAAGGTAATATATTAGTGAACGGTCTTCGTCCGGAGTGTCCAGCCATGACCGCCCAAACGTCCGCCCCGCCGCCCGCCCAGCCCCGCAAGCGCATCGCCCTCGTCGCCCACGACGCCCGCAAGGCGGACCTCATCGCCTGGATCGGCGCCAACATCGCAGCATTGGACGGCCATGCCTTCTGGGCGACCGGCACCACCGGGCAGAAGGTGCGCGCCGCCCATCCCGGCCTGGACATCACCCCGCTGAAGAGCGGCCCGCTGGGCGGCGACCAGCAGATCGGCGCGATGATCGCGGAAGGGCGGATCGACCTGCTGGTCTTCTTCGTCGATCCGATGACCGCCCAGCCGCACGATGTCGATGTGAAGGCGCTGACCCGGCTGGCGACGCTCTACAACATCCCGATGGCCTGCAACGAGGCCACCGCCGACATGATCGTCTCCTCCGCCCATTTCGCCAGCGGCTATGCCCCGCGCGCCGCCAGCTTCACCGATTACGAGACGCGCAAGGTGTGAGCGCGTCCCGCCCGCTCATTCCGTGAAATCTCATTCCGTGAAATATTGCGGATAGCTCCGCCGGACCTCGGCGATGCCCAGCTGCAGGTCGGTCAAATGGTGGCGCAGCTCGCCCGCCGCGCGGTCGGGGTCGCGGGCGGCGACGGCCTCGACGATGGCGCCATGTTCGGCCAGCGCCTTGTCCATCCTGCCGGCCGCCGGCAGGGTCAAATGGCGGTAGCGGTCGACCTGCCGCTTCACCTGCTGGGTAACCGCCCAGAAGCCGGGATAGCCGGAGATCTCCGCCAGCAGGGCGTGGAACGCCTCGTCGGCCTCGTGGAAGCCGTCGAAATTGCCGGACTCCTTCATCTCGCGCTGGAGTTCCAGATTGGCGCGCAGCCGCGCCACCTGGCTGCCGCTTGCCTGTTCGGCGGCGTAGCGCACGGTGGCCTCCTCCAGCGCGCGGCGGATGGCGATGGCCTCCGGCAGGCCGCTGACGGGAATGCGGGCGACGAAGGTTCCGGACTGCGGGAACACCTCCACCAGACCTTCGTCGGCCAGCTTCAGCATCGCCTCGCGCACCGGCGTGCGGCTGACGCCATAGGTTTCCGCCACCTCCTTCTCGATCACCGGCTCGCCCGGCTTGCGCCGCAGGGAGACGATGTCGTCGCGCAGGTCGCGGTAGATGGTGCCCGAAACCGTGGCGCCGCGGTGGGCCGGCCTTGCCGTGGCGCTGGCGGGGCGCCGGCGGCGGCGGCGCGCCGGTGCGGCCACGGCCACCATGTTCGTATCGCCAGCGTTGGAATCCATGCTCGTCCCATTCAATTCAGCGGCGGTCGATGCCAAGAGGCCGCGCTTACTAATATATCGCTGCGCGTCCGTGGGCGGGAAGTCTTTTGCCGCGTGAAATTCATGGGTGGGGGATCGGGCGGGGTGCAGCGCCCGATCCTCCAAAACCAGCGCCTTACAGCTTGGCCGCCGCGTCGAACACCGCGTGGCTGTAGGCGCCGTCCGGCTTCTTGGAAATCACCGGGGCCGAGGCGCCCGACATCAGGATGCCGACGGTGCGGTCGAAGTCGGCCGGGTCGAGATAGCCGGTGCCCTTGGCGCCGCCGTCGATCAGCTTGGCGACCTCCTGCATCATGGTGGTCTGGTGCTCCTCGGTCTGGGCGCCGGTGGTGTCGTTCTCCAGCACGATCTTCACCGCCTCGGCCTGGTTCTTGGCGGCGTATTCCCAGCCCTTGGCCGAGGCCTTGACGAACTTCGCCAGCTTCTCGACGATCTTCGGATCGGACAGCGCCTTCTCGGTGGCGTAGAGGCCGTCCTCCAGCGTGGCGACGCCCTGGTCCTGGTATTTGAAGATTGTCAGCTCGTCGGCCTTCATGCCGGCTTCGATCAGCTGCCAATATTCATTGTAGGTCATGGTGGAGATGCAGGCCGCCTGCTTCTGCAACAGCGGATCGACGTTGAAGCCCTGCTTCAGCACCTTCACGTCCGGGCTGGAACCGGAGGTGGAATAGCCCAGCTTGCTCATCCAGGCCAGGAACGGATATTCGTTGCCGGAGAACCAGACGCCCAGCGTGTTGCCCTTGAAGTCCTTGGGGTCCTTGATGTTGGCGTCCTTGCGGCAGGTCAGCATCATGCCCGACTTCTGGAACATCTGGGCGATGTTGACCAGCGGCACGCCCTTCTCGCGGCTGGCGAGCGCCGACGGCATCCAGTCGACGATCACGTCGGCGCCGCCGGCGGCGATGACCTGGGTCGGGTTGATGTCGGGGCCGCCGGCCTTGATGGTGACGTCCAGCCCGGCGTCCTTGTAGAAGCCCTTGGCCGCGGCGACGTAATAGCCGGCGAACTGGGCCTGGGTGACCCATTTCAGCTGGAGCGTCAGCGCATCGGCGGCGGCGGCCGGCGCCCCCCAGCCGGCGAGGCCGGTGAGCGCGGTGGCGGCGAGCAGGACGGCGGAGGCAAGGGTCTTCATCGCGTTCGATCCTCTTCTGGCTGGGTTTTGTTCTGGCTTGAGGCGGTCAGCGTTTGCGGAAAGACGGGTGCCAGGCGGTGACATGCCGCTCCGCCAGTGCAAGCGCACCGTAGAGCAGCGATCCGGTCAGGGCGGCGACGGCAATCGTTGCCCAGACCACGTCCAAATTCATCCGGGCGACCTGGGTGGAGATGCGGAAGCCCATCCCCACCACCGGCGTGCCGAAGAACTCGGCGACGATGGCCCCGATCAGGGCCAGGGTTGAGTTGATCTTCAGTCCGTTGAACAAAAAGGGCAAGGCGCAGGGAAGCCGCAGCATCGCCAGCGTGCGCCAATAGCCGGCCCCGCAGGAGCGCATGAGGTCGAGCTGGATGCGCTCGGCACTCTGCAAGCCGGCCAGCGTGTTGATCAGCATGGGGAAGAAGGTCATCACCACGATGACGGCGGCCTTGGACTGCCAGTCGAAGCCGAACCACATCACCATGATCGGCGCGATGCCCACCACCGGCACGGCGCTGGCGAGGTTGCCGAGCGGCAGCAGCCCGCGCGCCAGGAAGGGCACCCGGTCGGCCAGGATCGCCACAATGAGTCCGGCGCCGCAGCCGATCAGATAGCCGCGCAGGACCGAGATCAGCACCGTCTGGCGGAAATCGTCCCAGAGGTCGGCGGCATTGGCGGCGAAGGCGCTTGCCACGAGGCTCGGCGGCGGCAGCAGGATGGTCGGCACCTGGAAGCCGCGGGTCAGGATCTCCCACAGCATGACCAGCGCCAGCCCGAACAGGGCGGGTCCGGCCAGCCGCACCGGGCCGCTGATCCCCGCCAGCAGGGCGAGCACCCGCCACAGCAGCAGGGTGGCGCCGGCCAGATACAGCCACAGCCCGCCGGCCTGGGCGAGGGTATGGCCCTGGTGCAGCAGGACCAGCGGCGCGGCATAGGCGGCGGCGACTCCGGCCAACAGGAGCAGCGCCTCGCCCAGCGCGGAGCCGGGCAGGCGGCGGGCGAGGATCGTCGCGATGGTCAGGGCGAAGAGGGCCAGGGCTGCCGGTGTCTGCGGCAGATACAGGGCGGTGCCGCCGGACGCGGCGACGGGCAGCAGCGGGGCGGCCAGCATCGCCAGCGGCCACGGTGCCATGATGGGGGGCGCCATGATGGGGCGGGCCATGGTGGGGCGGTTCATCGCGCACCTCCCCGGCCGCCCGGCACAAGCGCCCGTTCGGCGAGGCCGACGGCGGCGACCAGCGTGACGCTCAGCAAGGCGGCCATCACCAGGGCGCTCCAGATCTGCACGGTCTGGCCGTAATAGGAGCCGGACAACAGCCGGGCGCCCAATCCCGCCTGACCGCCGGTCGGCAGTTCGGCAACGATGGCGCCGACGACGCTGGCGGCGACCGCGATCTTGAGGCTGGTGAACAAATAGGGCAGGGAGGCCGGCAGGCGCAGCAGGCGGAAGGTCTGGGCCGTCCCGGCGCTGTAGGTCCGCATCAGGTCCAGCGTCAGCGGATCGGCGGAGCGCAGCCCCTTCACCATGCCGATGGTGATCGGGAAGAAGCACAGATACATGGCGATGATCGCCTTGGGCAGCAGGCCGGTGAAGCCCAGATTGCCGAGGATCACCACGATCATCGGCGCAATCGCCAGCACCGGCACGGTCTGCGAGGCGATGACCCAGGGCAGCAGGCTCGATTCCAGCGTGCGCGCCTGGACGATCCCCGCCGCCAGCGCCACCCCCAGCACCACCCCCATGCCGAAGCCGGCCAGCGCCGCCCCGGCGGTGACGCCGGTGTGGTAGAGCAGGTTGCGGATGCTGGTCACCGGATAGCCGGTCAGGGACTTGTAGAGGTCCAGCGCCACCTGATCCGGCGTCGGCAGGATCGGGCGCTTCATCGCCAGCGTGGCGCGGATCAGGTCGGCGGTCGTCCAGCCCTGGCCGGCGCGGTTCAGCGCGTCGGTCGCCGTCGGCGCGTTCAGCCAGATGGCACCCGCATACCACAGCACCAGCACCGCCAGCGCCATCACGACGACGGGGAGGGAGCCTTTAGTCGTCATAGCTGTGGCCCTCCATCAGCCCTTCGCGGACGCGGTGGGCGATGCGCTGGAACTCCGGGCTTTCGCGGATGTCGAGCGTGCGCTCGCGCGGCAGGTCGCGGTCGCAGTCGATGACGTCGAGGATGCGGCCGGGGCGCGGGCTCATCACCACGATGCGGGTGGAGAGGAACACCGCCTCGGCGATGGAGTGGGTGACGAAGATGCAGGTCTTGCGGGTGCCGAGCCACAGGCGGGTTAGCTGCAAATTCAGATGGTCGCGGGTGATCTCGTCGAGCGCGCCGAACGGTTCGTCCATCAAAAGCAGGTCGGGGTTGAAAGCCAGCGCGCGGGCGATGGACACCCGCTGCTGCATGCCGCCCGACAGCTGCCAGGGGAACTTGCGCTCGAAGCCGGACAGGCCGACGAGGTCGAGCTGCTCGCGGGCGCGCTGCTGCCGGTCGGCCCTGGGAAGGCCCATGATCTCCAGCGGCAGCATGACGTTGCGTTCCACCGTCCGCCACGGATAGAGCGCCGGGGCCTGGAAGACGTAACCGTAGGCGCGCTTCAGCCGTGCCTGTTCCGGCGTCATGCCGTTGACCGTCACCTCGCCGGAGGTCGGCTGTTCGAGATCGGCGACGACGCGCATCAGCGTGGTCTTGCCGCAGCCGCTGGGACCGATCAGCGAGATGAAATCGCCTTTGGCAATCGACAGGCTGACGTCGCTCAGCGCGTAGACCGGATGGTCGGCCGTCTGATAGGTCAGGGTCAGGTTGCGGACATCGACGATGGTGCGCGGTGCCGCGTCTGCGGCCGGCGGAACCAGAGTGAGCGGTGCGGGCTGGGCGGCTGGCACGGCGGTCGTCCCTTCGCGTTGGCGTCTGTCGGCGGGGACGGCAGCAAGAAGCGAGCCAGAGCGTGCGAGGCTGAGAGGGCTGCCGGGTAGGACGTTGTTTTTGCGGCGAGAAAACCTGTCCATTAAGACAGGAACTGACGGTGTGGACAGTGTTCGGGCAGGTGTGCTTTTCGGCAGGCGCACAATTTTCGGGCTGAGACTGAGTGGGTGGTGAATTTTCGGGCAGTAGAGAGGCGCCCTCTCCCGCCCGGGAGAGGGAAACAACGCCGCCCTTGCCAGTCCTGCCCAGTCCCCGCTAACTGTTCGGACGGCCGACAAACCCGCGGATGCCATGCTCGACAGTTTCCTGCTCGCCTTCACCGCCCTGTTTTCCATCGTCAATCCGCTGGCGATGGCGTTGATCTTCAGTCAGGTGACGGCGGACAGCAGTCCGCGCGACCGGGCGCGGCTGGCCGGGCTGGTCAGCCTCTATTCCGCCATCGTCATGCTGACCGCGCTGTGGGCGGGTGCCTATGTGCTGAACTTCTTCGGCGTGTCGATGGCGGCGCTCAGGATCGCCGGCGGGTTCGTGGTGGCCGAACGGGCCTGGGCGCTGCTGACGGCGCCGGAACGGCACGAGGCGCGCAAGCAGGAACAGGCAGCACCCACCGGCGACAACGACCGGCTGGCGGAATCGGCCTTCTTCCCGATGACGATCCCCTTCACCACCGGGCCGGGCACCATCTCGGTCGCCATCGCGCTGGGCTCCACCCGCCCGACGCGCGGGGCCGGCGGGCTGATGGAGTTCTTCCTCGGCATGTCGGGGGCGGCGCTGGCGATTGCAGCACTGATCTGGCTGTCCTACCGCTCCGCCGACCGCATCGTCGCCTTCCTGGGTCCGACGCGGGTGCGGGTGCTGACCCGGCTGTTCGCCTTCCTGCTGTTCTGCGTCGGCGTCCAGATCCTGCTGACCGGTGTTCTGGACGCCTTCCCGCTGCTGGCGCAGAAGGGCTGAGTCTTCTTATCGAGCGTAAAGCCTGACATGTCAGGCTTTACGCTCGCCCTCAAACGGCGGGCGCGGCCGTCCGGCCGCTTGCCTTCGCAGGCATGGGCCTGCGGGGCCGCAGTCGCGGCCCTTACCGCCGAGCGTACGGCTCGGCGGTATCAGCTCTTCGGGCGCAGATCCTGCACGCGCTTGGCCTTGCCGATGGACCGGGCGATGCCGCCGGGCTCGACCACCTCGACGCGGGTGCTGATGCCGATCAGCGACTTGATCGAATGCTGCAGATGCCGGGCGTGGCCGTCCCATTCCGACGGGTGGATGTCGTCATGCATCTCCACCCGGACGGCGAGGTTGTCCATGTGGCCGTCGCGGCTCACCACCAGCTCGTAATGGGGAGCGAGCGCGGGGATCTTGCAGATCAGCTCCTCGACCTGGGTCGGGAAGACGTTCACGCCGCGGATGATGAGCATGTCGTCGGAGCGGCCGGTGATCTTGTCCATCCGCCGCATGCCGCGCGCGGTCGGCGGCAGCAGCCGGGTCAGGTCGCGGGTGCGGTAGCGGATGACCGGCATGCCCTGCTTGGTGAGCGTGGTGAAGACCAGCTCGCCGTAGGAGCCGTCGGGCAGCACCTCGCCTGACTCGGGGTCGATGATCTCGGGATAGAAATGGTCCTCCCAGATCACCGGACCGTCCTTGGTCTCGACGCATTCCGACGCCACGCCCGGCCCCATCACCTCCGACAGGCCGTAGATGTCCACCGCATGGATGTTGAAGGTGCGCTCGATCTCCTCGCGCAAGGCACCGGTCCAGGGCTCGGCGCCGAAGATGCCGACGCGCAGGCTGGTGCTGCGCGGGTCTATGCCCTGGCGGCGCATCTCGTCGGCGATGTTCAGCATGTAGGACGGCGTGACCATGATGATGGTCGGCTTGAAGTCCTGGATCAGCTGGACCTGCTTCTCGGTCTGGCCGCCCGACATCGGCACCACGGCGCAGCCCAGCCGCTCCGCCCCGTAATGGGCGCCGAGCCCGCCGGTGAACAGGCCGTAGCCGTAGGCGATGTGCACGATGTCGCTGCGGGTGCCGCCCGCCGCGCGGATGGAGCGGGCGACGACCTCCGACCACACGTCGATGTCACCCTTGGTGTAGCCGACCACGGTCGGCCGCCCGGTGGTGCCGCTGGAGGCATGGACGCGGACGATGTCTTCCATCGGCACGGCGAACATGCCGTAGGGGTATGCACGGCGCAGGTCGTCCTTCACGGTGAAGGGGAACAGCGCCAGATCCTTCAGATCCTTGAAGTCGTCGGGATGGACGCCCTTCGCCTCGCATTTGGCGCGGAAGGACTCGACGTTCGCGTAGGAATGGCGGAGCGACCATGCCAGCCGCTCCGTCTGCATCGCCACGATCTCGTCGCGGCTGGCAAACTCGTAGCGGTCCATGCCGGCCTTGCTCTGGTTCACGCCGCTGTCGGTCATGATGGACATGGTGCGCTTCTCCCCTTCGTGCTGATTCCCGGCGCTTGGCGGCCGGTGAAGCCCAATTCCCTTCAGACCCGCTCCACCATCATGGCGATGCCCTGGCCGACGCCGATGCACATGGTGCAGAGCGCACGGGTCGCCTTGCGGTCCTCCAGCTCCATAACCGCGCTGGCGACCAGACGGGTACCGCTGGCGCCCAAGGGATGGCCGAGCGCGATGGCGCCGCCGTTGGGGTTCACATGCTCGGCGTCGTCGGGCAGGCCCAGCAGGCGCAGCACGGCGAGGCCCTGCGCGGCGAAGGCCTCGTTCAGCTCGATCACGTCGATGTCGGCGATGGTCAGGCCAAGGCGGGCCAGCAGCTTCTGTGTCGCAGGCGCCGGGCCGATGCCCATCACGCGCGGCGCCACGCCGGCCACCGCGGTGCCGATGACACGGGCGCGCGGTGTCAGGCCGTAGCGCTTCACGGCGTCGGCCGAGGCGACGATCACCGCGGCGGCGCCGTCATTGACGCCGGACGCATTGCCGGCGGTGACGCTGCCGCCCTCCTTGCGGAAGGGGGTGGAGAGCTTGGCCAGCGCCTCCAGCGTGGTGTCGGGGCGCAGATGCTCGTCGGCGGAGACCATCGTCGGCTCGCCCTTGCGGCGCGGGATGGCGACCGGGACGATCTCGCGGGCCAGACGCCCGGACTCCTGGGCGCGGCCGGCGCGCTGCTGGCTGCGGACGGCGAAGGCGTCCTGGTCGGCGCGGGAAATGTTGTAGTCGGCGGCGACGTTCTCCGCCGTCTCCGGCATGCTGTCGATGCCGAACCTGGCCTTCATCAGCGGATTGACGAAGCGCCAGCCGATGGTGGTGTCGAAGATCTCGGCCTGACGGGAGAAGGCGCCGTCGGACTTGCCCATGACGAAGGGGGCGCGGGTCATGCTCTCGACGCCGCCGGCGACGATCAGCTCGGCCTCGCCCGCCTTGATGGCGCGGGCGGCCATGCCGATGCTGTCCATCCCGGAGCCGCAGAGACGGTTGACCGTGGTGCCGGGCACCGTCTCGGGCAATCCCGCCAGCAGAGCGGCCATACGGGCGACGTTGCGGTTGTCCTCGCCGGCCTGGTTGGCGCAGCCGAGGATCACGTCATCGACGGCGGACCATTCGACGCCGGGATTGCGCTCCATCAGCGCCTTCAGCGGCACCGCTGCGAGGTCGTCCGGGCGCACCGGGGCCAGCCCGCCGCCGTAACGGCCGAAGGGGGTGCGGACGGCATCGCAGATGTAGGCTTCACGCATGGTTCGCTCCAGAAACTATCAGATGGGGAGTGCCGCCGTGGCCGCCAGGGTGCGGCGTCCTTGATGGCTTCAGGCCACCGGAATGACGGTCCCCGCGATGCGCGCCGACTGGCCGCGGAACAGGCCGACCACCGTGCCGTCCTGGGTGGTGACGGTGACGTCGTAGACGCCGGAGCGGCCGCGCTTGTGCACCTCGCGGCATTCGGCGGTCAGCAGGTCGCCCAGCCTGGCCGGGGCCGGGAAGGTGATGGAGCAGCCGGCCGCAACCGTCACCTCGTTCGCCGCGTTGCAGGCATAGGCGAAGGCGGTGTCGGCCAGGGTGAAGGTCATGCCGCCATGGCCGATGTCGTGGCCGTTCACCATGTCCTTGCGCACGGTCATGCTCATGCGGGCATAGCCGGGGGCGATCTCCAGCAGTTCGATGCCATGGGCCTGGGCGCAATGGTCGCGCTCGTACATGCCGCGGCCGACCGCTTCGGCGAGGGACTGGGGGTCGGTGTGGGTCTCAGCCATGGAAGCGGTTTCCTCCGGAAATCTTGCGGCGCAGCAGAGCCGACGCGCGGTAGCGGTCCTCGCCGTAGGTGCGGGCCAGCGCGTCGAGCACGGCCAGCACATGGGGCAGGCCGATGCGGTCGGCCCAGGCCAGCGGACCCAGCGGGTAGTTCACGCCCTTGGTCATCGCGATGTCGATGTCGGCGGCGCTGGCGACCCCCTGCATCGCCGCGTCGGCCGCTTCGCTGGCGAGCATGGCGACGGTGCGCATCACCACCAGACCGGGGGCGTCGTCGATCACCGACACCGCCTTGCCCATCGCCTGGAACAGCCCGGCGGCGGTGGCGAGCGCCTCGGACTGCGTACCGTCGGCGGGGGCCAGCGCCACACGGGTCGCCTTGGCGTAGTCCAGCGCGAGGTCGAACAGCACCAAGGGCGCGATGCCTTCGTCGCCTGCACGGGCGGTGGCGGTGCGGCCGTCGGTCAGCGCCAGCGTGACGCCGTCCACGACCAGCACGCCGGGACCGGCGGTTTCCTCCACCGCGATGCCGGCCTTCCGCAGCAGCCCGACCAGCGATGCGGCGGGGCCGAGATCCCCTTGCACCAGCACGCGGTCAGGTTTGGCCCCCGGCTCGGCGCTGCGCGGCGTGGGCTTGGCGGCGCCAGGGCTGTGGTCGTAGAAGCCGCGGCCGGTCTTGCGGCCGAGACGCCCGGCCTCGACCAGCTCCTGCTGGATCAGCGAGGGCTGGAAGCGCGGGTCGCCGAAATAGGCGGCGTGGACCGAGCGGGTGACGGCGAAGTTCACGTCATGGCCGATCAGATCCATCAGCTCGAACGGCCCCATGCGGAAGCCGCCGGCTTCGCGGACGACGGTGTCGATGGTGGCGGGATCGGCGGCCTGCTCCTGCACCAGCCGCAGCCCTTCGGCGTAGAAGGGGCGGGCGACCCGGTTGACGATGAAGCCGGGGGTGGAGCGGCAGCGCACCGGGCTCTTGCCCCATGCTTTCGCCGTGTCGAACAGCGTGTCGAGAACCGCCGCATCGGTGGCGAGCCCGCTGACGATCTCCACCAGCGCCATCAAGGGGGCGGGGTTGAAGAAATGCAGGCCCGCCAGCCGTTCCGGCCGCCGCACCCCGGCGCCGATGGCGGTGACCGACAGCGACGAGGTGTTGGTGGCGAGGATGGTGTCCTCGCCGACGATGCCCTCAAGCTCGGCGAACAGGCGGCGCTTGACGTCGAGGTCCTCGACGATGGCCTCCACCACCAGACCGGCAGGGGCGAGGTCGGACAGGCCGTCCACAGCACGGAGGCGGCCCACCGTGGCGTCGCGCTCCGCCGCCGTGCGTTTGCCCTTCTCGACCAGCGCGGTCAGCGCCTTGGCGATGGACCCGACGGCGGCCTGGGCGGCACCGGGGCGGGTGTCGACGAGCAGGACCGGGTGGCCGGCCTGGGCCGCGACCTGGGCGATGCCCTGGCCCATGGCGCCGGCCCCGACCACCGCGACGGTGACGGAGGGGTCGAGCGCCGCCATCACCGCCCCTCGAATTTCGGGGCGCGCTTGCCGACGAAGGCGGCGACGCCCTCGCGGTAGTCCTGGGTGCGGCCGGCTTCGCGCTGGAGGTCGCGCTCCAGATCGAGCTGGCTGTCGAGGTCGTTGTCCAACGAGACGTTCAGCGCCCGCTTGATCAGCGCGAGGCCCTGCGTCGGCTGGGTGGCGAGCTGGCGGGCCAGTGCGCCGGCCTCCGCCGCCAGCTTGTCGTCATCGACCGCCTTCCAGATCATGCCCCAGGCTTCCGCCTGCTCGGCCGACAGCTTGTCGCCCAGCATGGCGAGGCCCATGGCGCGGGCATGGCCGACCAGACGCGGCAGGGTCCAGGTGCCGCCGCTGTCAGGGATCAGCCCGATCTTGCAGAAGGCCTGGATGAAGCTGGCCGACCGCGCCGCCAGCACGATGTCGCAGGCCAGCGCGATGTTGGCGCCGGCCCCGGCGGCAACACCGTTCACCGCGCAGACCACCGGCATCGGCAGCTCACGGAGCGTGCGGACCAGCGGGTTGTAGTTGGTCTCGATGGACGCGCCGAGGTCCGGCGCCTCCTGACCCGGAGCGACGGCGCGGTCGGACAGATCCTGCCCGGCGCAGAAGCCGCGGCCGGCGCCGGTCAGCAGCAGGCAGCGCACGGACTTGTCCTCGCGCGCGGCGGCCAGCGCCGCGCGCAGTTCCTCATGCATCGCCGCGGTGAAGCTGTTCAGCCGGTCGGGCCGGTTCAGCGTGACGGTGGCGACGCCGTCGACGATGTCGAGGAGGATGGTCTTTTCGGCGCTCATTGGGCGGCTTCCTTCTCGACGGCCAGCACCGGGACGCGGCTCTGCACCACGCGGAAGCGGTTGGCGACGAAGGCGAGGTCGCACAGCGCCGCGTTGGCCGCCGGGTTGGCGCCGGTGCCGTGGAAGTCGCTGAAGGCCGCCGACTGGTTGACGAAGACGCCGCCGGTCAGGTTGACCGACAGGGCGACGCCGGCCTCGACGAACAGGTCGGTCGCCTGCTCGATCAGCTGCGGGTCGGTGCTGTAGAGGCCGGTGGTCAGGGCGCCCTTGGTCCGGGTCAGGCGGGCGGCGCGTTCCAGGCTGTCGGCGGTGCTGTCGGTCTTCACGATGATGGAGATCGGACCGAACAGCTCATGGCCGTACTTGTCCTCGTCGGCCGCATCCATGGTCAGGATCAGGGGCGTGCGGATGCGGGCGTCCGGGAATTTCGGATGGACGATGGCGCGCGACGGCAGCACGACGGTGCCGAGCTTGGCGGCCTCGTCGATGCGGGCCAGCGTGGCGTCGGACTGGATGGCGCCCAGCACCTCCACCGCGCGCTCCGGGTCGGACAGGAACTTGTCGACACCGCCGGCCAGCGCCGAGACGACCTGATCGAAGCTCATGCGCTCAGCACCGGCCTGGATGCCGTCCTTGGGCACGAAGATGACCTGGGTCGTCGTGCACATCTGCCCGGAATAGAGGCTGAGCGTGAAGGCGAGGTTACGCACCATGCCCTTGGGGTCGTCGGTGCCGTCGATCACCACACTGTTGACGCCGGCCTTCTCGGTGTAGACCTGGGCCTGGCGGGCGTTCTGCTCCAGCCAGTCGCCGAAGCCGGTGGAGCCGGTGTAGTCGATCACCGCCACTTCGGGCCTGAGCGCCAGATCCTTGGCAATGGTGTCGCCGATGGCGAGCGTGACGAGGTTGGGGTCGAGCCCGCACTCCGCCAGCACCTCGCGCGCGATCCTCACGGTGATGGCAAGCGGCAGGATGGCGGTCGGGCCGGGCTTCACGATCACCGCATTGCCGGTGACGAGGCTGGCGAACAGGCCGGGATAGCCGTTCCAGGTCGGGAAGGTGGCGCAGCCGATGACCAGCCCGACGCCGCGGCCGACCACCTCGAACCGCTTGTCCATCACCAGCGGCGGATTCTTGCCCTGCGGCTTCTCCCAGCGCGCCGCCGGGGCCTGGTCGGTCATCGCCTTCCAGCCATAGGCGACGGCCTCCAGCCCGCGGTCCTGGGCGTGCGGGGCGCCGGCCTGGAAGGCCATCATGAAGGCCTGCCCGGTGGTGTGCATCACCGCGTTGGCGATCTCGAAGCTGCGCGCGTTCAGCCTTTTCAGGATTTCCAGGCAGACGCCGGCCCGGCCGTCCGGTCCGGCCTTGCGCCAGCCCGGCATCGCCGCCTTGGCCGCAGTGACCAGAGCCTCGACGTCCGACACCGGATAGGCGATGCCGAGGTCGAACCCGAAGGGCGAGCCCTCGCCCCCCGCCGTTCCGGTCACGCCCGGCTGGTCCAGTTCGAAGGGTTTGTCGCGGTAGGCGGCGAAGGCCGCCTCGCCATCCGCCGCCGCCGTCTCGCCATAGGCGCGCGGGCTCGGCATTTCAGGGAAGGCCGACCAGTAGGCGCGGCTGCGGCAGGCCTCGACGGCCTTCTGCAGCGTCGCCTCGTGCGTCTCGAACAGGCTCTGCGGGGTGGTGGTCATGGCGGGGCGTTTCCTTGTTCTCGTTGAGTCGGCAGCGTCGGTCAGGCGGCGTCGAAGTCGATGACGACCCGTTCGGTCAGCGGGCGCGACTGGCAGGTCAGGACATAGCCGGCCTCGACCTCCCACGGCTCCAGCGAGTAGTTTTCGGCCATCTCGACCTTGCCTTCGCGGACCTTGGCGCGGCAGGTGCAGCAGACGCCGGATTTGCAGGAATAGGGCAGGTCGGCGCCGTGCCGGTGGGCGGCGTCGAGGATGCTCTCGCCGTCGTAAGCCAGGGTAAATTCCTTGCGCTTGCCGTCTTGAAGGATGGCGATGGTGGCGGCGTCGGTCGGGGTGTCGGTCGCCGGCTTCCTGACCGAGGGCCGTATGGCGGTCGTGGTGCCGAACAGCTCGACATGGATGTTGGCGGCGGGCGTGCCGCAGGCGGCCAGCGCGTCGCGCACCTCCTCCACCATCGGCTGGGGACCGCAGAGGAAGGCGGCGTCGATGTCTTCCGCCTTCAAGGGACCGGCGCAGAGTTCGCGCACCAGACCGGCGCCGATGCGCCCGCCCAGCAGCCCGGCCTCTTCCGGTTCGCGGCTCAGCACATGGTGGATGACCAGCCGGCCGATGTAGCGGTTCTTCAGGTCTTCCAGTTCTTCCCGGAAGATGATCGAAGAGACGGTGCGGTTGCCGTAGACCAGCACGAAGCGGCTCTTCGGCTCCTGCGCCAGCACGGTTTTCAGGATCGACATCACCGGGGTGATGCCGCTGCCCGCGGCGAAGGCGACGTAGGTGCGGGCGGCGTTCGCATCGACGGGGGTGTGAAAGCGCCCCATCGGCGTCATCACCTCCAGCACGGCGCCCGGCGCCAGCGACTGGTTGGCGTGGGTGGAGAACAGCCCGCCGTCCACCTTCTTCACCGCCACGCGCAGTTCGCCGTCGCCCACGCCCGAGCAGATGGAGTAGGAGCGCCGCACCTCCTCGTCGCCGATGCGGGTCTTGAGGGTGAGGTACTGGCCCTGGACGAAGCGGAAGCGGTCGGCGAGATCGGCCGGCACGTCGAAGGCGATCGACACGGTGTCCGCGGTCTCCCGCCGGCACTCGCGGATGGTCAGCGGGTGGAAGCTGGGGCTGGTCATGGGGTCCGTCCTTGCGGCGCGGAGGGGGCCTCCGCCGAAGCCGCTCAATGGCATTTGGCTCAATGGCATTTGAACACGTCGAACGGTTCGAGGCAGGCGTTGCAGGCGTGCAGCGCCTTGCAGGCGGTGGAGCCGAAGCGGCTGATCTGGCGGGTGTCCTCCGACCCGCAGCGCGGGCAGGCGATCACCTCGTCCGGGGCCGTCAGTGCGCGCTTGCCGGACTGCGGCGGCGGGACGATGCCGACCTCCGCCAGCTTTTCGCGGCCGGCGTCGCTGATCCAGTCGGTCGTCCAGGGCGGGGCGATCACCACCGAGACGCGGGCGTCGAAGCGCGCGCGGGCCAGCGCGGTTTCCGCCTCAAGCACGATGACGTTGGTGGCGGGACAGCCGGAATATGTGGGGGTCAGGGCCACCGACAGGCGGCCGTCCGCGTCGGCCGAGACGGCGCGGACGATGCCGAGATCGACGATGCTCAGCACCGGGATCTCCGGATCCATCACCCCGGCCAGCGCGTCCCACGCGGCCTTCACGACCGCATCGGCGTCCGGTTCCGGTCCCCAGCAGCCCGCTGCATCCGGCATGGCATCCTCACCAGTTCGCGTCGGGATAGGCGCGCGGCAGGAACTGCATCTCGGCCAGCAGATAGCCCAGATGCTCGCTGTGCTCGCCGCGGCGGCCGCCCTTCTGCATCCAGCCGTCGGCTGGACGGTCGAGCGTCGCCTCTTCCAGCACCGCTTCGACGCGGGCGGTCCAGGCGGCCTTCAGTTCGGCCGGGTCGGGGACGATACCGGCGGCGACCAGCGCCTGTTCTGCCTCGTCGCGCTCGAACATCTCGCCGGTGTAGGGCCAGAGCCGGCCCAGCGCGTCGGCCACCTTGGCATGGCTGACCTCGGTGCCGTCGCCAAGCCGCACCAGCCAGTCGCCGCTGTGGCGGACATGGTAGCGCACCTCCTTCACCGCCTTGGCGGCGATACCGGCCAGCGTCTCGTCCCTGGAGGCGCAGAGCCGCCCGTACAGCTCCACCGCCCAGGCATCGTGCAGGAACTGGCGGACGATGGTGTGGCCGAAGTCGCGGTTGGGCTGCTCGACCAGCAGATGGTTGCGGTAGTCGAAGACGTCGCGCCGGTAGGCGAGGCGGTCCTCGTCGCGGCCCTTGCCCTCCAGCTCGCCGGCATAGGTCAGCAGCATGCGGGCATGGCCGACGAGGTCGAGCGCGACGTTGGTCAGCGCGATGTCCTCCTCCAGCTCCGGCGCATGGCCGCACCATTCCGACAGCCGGTGCCCCAGCACCAGCGAGCTGTCGCCCAGCCGCAGCGTGTATGCGAACAGGGCCTCCTTGAGATCCGTGCTCATCAGATGTTCTTCACGTCAGCGGGGATGTCGTAGAAGGTCGGGTGGCGATAGATCTTGTCGTCGGCCGGGTCGAACAGGCTGGCCTTCTCCGACGGATCGGATGCCGCGATGCTGGATGCTGGGACCGCCCAGATGCTGACGCCCTCGCCGCGGCGGGTGTAGACGTCGCGGGCATTGTCCAGCGCCATGCGGGCGTCGGCAGCGTGCAGGCTGCCGACATGCTTGTGCGACAACCCGTTCTTCGGCCGGATGAAGATCTCGAACAGCGGCCAGTCCTTACGGTCCATCGTCTCGTCCCCTCGGAAGTCTTCGGTCAGCCGGCCTTCTTCAGGGCGCGCTGCCTGCGTTTGTCGGCGTGGGCGGTGGCGGCTTCCCGCACCCAGGCGCCATCGTCCCACGCCTTGCGGCGGGCCTCGATGCGCTCGCGGTTGCAGGGGCCGTTGCCCTTCAGGATCTCGTTGAACTCGGTCCAGTCGATGGCGCCGAATTCGTAATGGCCGGTCCCGGCGTTGAAGCGCAGCTCCGGGTCGGGCATGGTCAGGCCCAGGAACTCCGCCTGCGGCACGGTGGCGTCGACGAAGCGCTGGCGCAGCTCGTCGTTGGAGAAGCGCTTGATCTTCCAGGCCATGTTCTGGGCGGAGTGAGCGGACTGGTCGTCGGAGGGGCCGAACATCATCAGCGACGGCCACCACCAGCGGTTCAGCGCGTCCTGCGCCATCCGCTTCTGCTCGGCCGTGCCCTGGGCCAGCGCGAGCATCAACTCGTAGCCCTGGCGCTGGTGGAAGCTCTCCTCCCGGCAGATGCGGACCATGGCGCGGGCATAGGGGCCGTAGGAGCAGCGGCAGAGCGGCACCTGGTTCATGATCGCGGCACCGTCGACCAGCCAGCCGATGGCGCCGATGTCGGCCCAGGTCGGCGTCGGGTAGTTGAAGATGCTGGAATATTTGGCCTTGCCCGACAGCAGCTGGCCGACCAGCTCGTCGCGCGACACGCCCAGCGTCTCGGCGGCGCTGTAGAGGTAGAGGCCGTGCCCGCCCTCGTCCTGCACCTTCGCCAGCAGGGCCACCTTGCGGCGCAGGGTCGGCGCGCGGGTGACCCAGTTCCCCTCCGGAAGCATGCCGACGATTTCCGAATGGGCGTGCTGCGAGATCTGGCGGACCAGCGTGCGGCGGTAGCCCTCGGGCATCCAGTCGCGCGGCTCGATCTTCTCCTCGGCATCGACGCGCTCCTGGAAGCGGCCCTGGAGAGCGGCGTCCTGTTCCGTCACCAGTCGGGGAGACGGTTGAGCGCCCTGCTCGGTCTTGGCATCCAAACCTTGCGTGTACATCGGCATCCCCGAGATGGATTGCGCGTCCAGCGAACAATTTCTCCAGGAAAAATATGATACAGATCAAAGACTGTAAAGCGGAATTATGTGTCGCTTTAGGGGTGGAGCGGAGGGATTCGCAAAATCCTTTTTAAGTCAATGTGTTGTGCTTAAAATTTCCAATGCGTGCCGGGGCGGTGCGCATGAGGAAGGGGCGCGTGAATCCCGCCGCCGATACACCGGAGCTGCCATTTCGCGAATTTTGTGCGGTGCGGAAATGGGTGGTTGGGGAGGGAGGATGGCTGCCGGGACGATGGCCGATCCCGGCGCTGCGGATTGGGCGCGGCAGGCTTCGGTCAGTCGCAGGCATCCCGCCATGAACCGCTCCGCCGGACGGGGGAGGGTTGGTGGCGGGGAAGCGCGACGCTATCGGATCCGGGGGCGAAGCCGCGGCTTCGGGGGGATTTGAACGGCCGAAGCCGGCGCTTTAAACGCCGGCGCCGGAAAAGGTGCGCTCCAGGCGGCGGGGCGCGCGGATCATGTGGAGGTAAAGCTCGTCGAACTGCCCGACGGAGGCGAGCTGGCGCACGTCGTTGACGGTGATGCGCTGGCCGTTCACTTCGATCAGGCCGCTGTCGCGCAGCCGGCGCAGGGTCCGGTTGATGTGGACGATGCTCAGCCCCAGCGCGTCGGCCAGAATCTCCTGCGTCACCGGCAGGACGAAATGACCGTCGGTCACCATGTTGACGATGCTGAGGCGGCGCAGAAGCTCGACCAGAAGATGGGCGGTGCGCTCCAGCGCCGTCCGCCGGCCCAGGCTGAGCAGCCGTTCGGCCAGGATCGCCTCCTCCCGTGCGCCGGACCAGGCGAGCGCCGCGGCCAGACGCGGAAAGGAGCGGAACAGCTCGCCGAGCCGTTCCGGCGGAAAGCTCGCCACCTCGACCGAAGTCAGGGTGGTGACGCTGTGGTCGGCCGATTCGAACAGCGTGCAATACATGCCGATGATATCGCCCGGCAGGACGAAGTTCACGACCTGACGCCGTCCGTCGGGCAAGGCCTTGTGACGGATCGCCCAGCCGTCCCGCATGATCCGCACGTCCCGATATCTTTCACCCTGCTGGAGTAGATCGGTTCGCGGTGAAACGCGGGCAATTGTCCTTTCCAAATCGGTAAGGTACAACTTCTCCTCATCCGACAGGACGAGGTAGCTGCTCAATTTAAGCCACAATGGAGTGGGCTCTAGGGCGCGGCTCGCCGGTGCGCGAGTCATGGTCGTCTTTGCCTTCTTTGTCCTAATATTGGCGCTTTGATAAACGGACGCGCAGTTGACCCGGTTCCGCGTGAGCTCGAACGTTTAGGGTTTTCGGCAAAGGCGGCCACAACATAGGTTAATCAGCCAAATATTTTTCTCGAACGGTCTGTGACGCGCGGCCGACCGTGGTGTTGTTCCCTATGCAATTGGACGTACCGGCAGCATGGCCGGACGGTAAGCACCATCCAATCACACGGGGGGCATGATGACGGCGGAGGATGGGGCGGCGGGGATGGCCGCTCTCTCGATTTGTGAATCGTTGGTGATCGCCATGGTCGAAAAGGGCCTCCTTACGGTGGAGGAGGCCCGGGGCGTGCTTGAGGACGCGGCGGCGGCTCATCTGCGGCAGGAGACTGCCGGACTGGCGGACGGGTATCAGCAAAACGCAGTGCGGGCGATAGAACGGCTTGTTCTTCAGGTGGACGCGGCCGGGCAATCCGGCCGCAGATGACCTGAGGGGCGCGTCGGCCCACTCGAACCGGTTCAACCGGTCAACCGGTTCGAGTGAGCCCGGCGCGATCAGCCCGGCAGGATGACGGGATTGCGCCGGCTGCCGGTCTTGCGCCCACCCTTGGTTCCGGCCCGCTCCGGAACGGCGTCGCTCAACAGTTGCGCGACCTCCTTGGCGGCAATGGGCTTGTGCAGGATGCGGTAGCCGCTGGCTTCCGCGTCGGCGATGCGCTGCGGCGCGGTGTCGCCGGTCAGGACCACGCTGGTCGGAACCCTGAAGCCCCGGCCGCGCAGGGCGACCTCGACGGCCTGGATGGCCTGCAGACCGGTGGCGCCCGCCTCCAGCCGGTAATCGGCGATCACCAGATCGGGCGGACGGTCCTGGCCGCTCAGCAGGCGCAGCGCATGGCCGGCGCTGTCGGCCGCGGTCACCTTCCAGCCGAAATCCTCGATCAGCAGGGTCAGGCCTTCGCGGACCAGAGGATCGTCGTCGATGACCAGGGCGGTGCCGCGTCCCGGCTCCGGCGCCTGTTCGGCCGGTGCCGGTGCCGACGGCGCCTCGACGGCCGGCAGGGCGGGGATGGGGATCTCAAGCGTGAAGCAGGACCCCTTGTTCGGCCGGGAGGCGACATGCACGCGGTATCCCAGCAGCCGTGCCAGCCGGTCGACGATGGCCAGCCCCAGCCCCAGCCCCTTGCCGCGGTCGCGGGTGGGGTTGGAGACCTGATAGAATTCGTGGAAGATCCGCTCCAGATGTTCGGGCGGGATGCCGATGCCGGTGTCGTAGACCTGGATGCGCAAGACCCCGCGGGCATGGCGGCAGCCCAGCAGGATGCGGCCATGGTCGGTGTAGCGCAGGGCGTTCTCCACCAGATTGCGGATGATCCGCTCCAGCAGTGCGGGGTCGGCGTTCAGCCTCATGCCGGTGGGAACGCTGCGGAAGGCGACACCCTTCTCCGCGGCGCGCAGGCGGTACTCGTCCTCCAGCCGCGCGAAGATGGTGCCGAGCGACACCGCCTGCACATTGGGCGACACCGTGCCGGCATCCAGCTTGGAGATGTCGAGGATGGCGTCGAGCAGGCGGCACAGCGCGTCCATCGACGCCTCGATGCTGCCGACCAGGGAGGCGGCGGGATGGTCGCCCAGCCGGATCGCCAGCGCCGAGGTCAGCAGGACCAGCGACTGCACCGGCTGGCGCAGGTCGTGGCTGGCTGCGGCCAGGAAATGGGTCTTCGCGGCATTGGCGCGCTCCGCCACCATCAGCGCCATCACCGCCTCCTGGCGCGAGCGTTCCGTCTCGTTGCGTGCGCTTTCCGCCTCGGCGCGGGCCTGCTCGGCGCGCTCGGCCAGCGTGCGCTGGATGGTGATCTCCTCCGCCGCGCGCATCTCGCGGTCGCGCTGGATGCCGGCGATGTGGTCCAGCATGGCGTTGAAGCCGCGCGCCAGGGCGGACACCTCGTCGTTGCCGCGCACCTCGGCGCGCTGGCCGGTGAAGCCGTCGGTGGCGATGGCGCCGGCCAGCCGTTCCAGTTCGCGCAGGGAGCGGGTCATGTGGTTGCCGACGGCGCGGCTGCCGACATAGATCGCCAGCAGGGCGGCCAGCCCCACCATCCCATAGGCGGGCAGCATCCAGGAGAGCAGCGCCGAGGGCGGCGTTTCCGGTGCCTCCAGCCGCAGCGTCAGCCCCAGCGACGCCAGCCGTTCCGGCACGCTCAGCGGCACCGTCACCGCCATCATGTCGGGCGGCGGCGGCTTCGGTGCGTCACCGGCGTAGAGAAGCTCGGCCTCCGGATGCAGCACCAGGAAGTCGAGCGGCACCTTGTAGAGCAGCGCCCCTTCCGGCGACATCGTGCGGGAATAGATCAGCATCTCCGCAGCCAGCAGGAACTGCGTGTCGCCCTGCTGCACCACCCGGGCGGCCGGCTTGCCGGCGGCGATGGCGGCGCGCAGCCAGGCCATGTCGGCGGGTGCGACGGCCAGCGGGTCGGCATGGCGGCCGTTGTCGGCGATCGGCTCCCCTTCGAAATCGGTGAAGACCAGGGCCACCGGAACGCTGGCGATGTGGTTGAAGCTGCCCAGGAAGGGGATCAGGTAGGTTTCCTTGCCGGCGGAATCGACCAGCGCGGTGGCGAGCATGCTGTTGTCCGCCAGCTCGCGCACCGTGGTCACCAGCGTGTTCAGCAGCCCTTCGGTCTGGCGGGCGGCGAGGCTGGCGTTCGCCTCCACATTGGCATGGTGCTGGCGGGCCAGATGGCGGCTGGACACCACATACAGGCTGGCGCCGATCAGGATGGCGATCAGCACCCCCAGCATCAGCGACACCAGCGCGAAGCGGCGGGCCAGCCGGCCCGAGGTCAGCATCCGCTGCGCGGTGCGCGGGATGGTGCCGTAGGCCGGCGGATCGAGGGGGGTGGGATCGGTCATCCGTGTTCTCAATCCACCGGGACCAGCACGCCGTCGCTGCGGAACCGTGCCATCAGCAGGTCCTCGGGACCAAGCGCCTCGTGGCGGCCGGGGGCGAACGGGCGGTCGAAGTCGCGGATCACGCCGCGATAGGGGCCGACCTGCTCCAGCGCGTCGCGGATGGCGGCGCGGTCGGTGGTGCCGGCGCGGTCGATGGCCAGCGCCAGGATGCGGGTCAGGTCGTAGGCGTGCAGGAAGCCCACCGGCGACACGATGTCCTCCGGCCGGCGGATGTCGAACAGCCGCCCCGCGGTCTCCAGCACCGGGGCCAGCCGGTCCGGCAGGATGCGGAAGGGGCTGACCGTCTGGATCACGGTGAAGTCGATCTCCCGCAACGCCGGTCCGGCCTGTCCGACGAAGTTGCCGCCGGTGACGCCCCAATGGCTGAGGATCGGCAGCCGCTGCTCCGCCGGCAGGGCGGCCACCTCGCGCACCAGAACGGCGGCCTCGTCGTCGTTGGCGACCAGCAGGATTGCCTGGGCGCCGTCCTCGGCCAGCGCCTGATACTTGTCGAGCAGCGAGCGGTCGCGCCAGTTGTACCAGGCGGTGCCGGCCAGATCCGGGATCTTGTGGCCGGCGAGATGGCGTTTGGCGGCTTCCAGGTTGGAGCGGCCCCAGGCGGTGTTGGTCAGCAGCAGCCCGACACGGGTGAAGCCGCGGTCGGCGGCGCGCTTCAGCAGGAAGGGCATCGCCAGGCTGTCGCGCAGCGACAGGCGGAAGATGTAGTTGGGCTCCATGTCGTTGTCGACGATGGCGTCGGCCGACGACCAAGGGGCCAGGAACAGGGTGCGGGTCTGTTCCAGGACCGGCAGCTCCTCGATCACCACCGGGCTGAACCGGCCGCCGAACACGGCGATCAGATCCGGAATGGTGGCCAGTTCCCGGATATTCTTGATGCCGCGGGCGGAAATCGACCGGTGTTCGCGCGTGATCAGTTCCAGCGGCCTGCCGCCCAGCACGCCGCCCTGGCGGTTGATGTCGTCGATGGCGGTCAGGATGCCGCGTTCGATGGCCTCGGCCGAGGTGCTGTTGGTCAGCCCGAATTCGCCGTCCAGCGCCAGGATCACCGGCTCGCGGCCCAACTCTCCCACCGTCTGCGCAGCCGCCTGGGCCGACGCAGCCGTTACCAGCGCCGCAAGCGGCAGCGCGAACAGGAGAAATATCGGCCGGCAAAGGCGAAGGACTGCGATGAACATTGACCGTCGTTCGATTGGATCGGCGGACGGAAGATGGGCTTCCGCGCACGCAAGGCCGCACTATGGGTGGGCGGGAGCGGCGGGGTCAATCTGCCCTTCGGCAGAGCGCAACGTTTGGAAGACATGAGCCGTCACAGCGGCTTCGCCACGTGTGGGCCGTTTCATTATCTGGACAGGTACGGGTGCTGACGGGGCAGGCGCCGCCCGGCGTCGGACGGCGCCTGCCCTGTGCGGCGGATCAGAGCAGCTTGGCGGTCAGGCTGATCTGGGTGCCGGCCAGCGCCTTCGACACCGGGCAGTTCGCCTTGGCGCCGTTCGCCTGTTCCTGGAAGGTGGCCTCGTCGATGCCGGGGATTTCCGCCTCGCACTCCAGCTCGATCCGGCTGATGGCGAAGCCGGCGCCGGCCTTCTCCAGATGCACCCTGGCGGTGGTGTGGACGCGGGTCGGCGTGTGGCCGGCCTGGGACAGCCCGGCCGACAGCGCCATGGAGAAGCAGCCGGCATGCGCCGCCGCGATCAATTCCTCCGGATTGGTGCCCTGGCCATTCTCGAAGCGGGACGGGAAGGAATAGCTGCCTTCGAAGGCACCGCTGCCCAGCCGCATCTTGCCGCTGCCCGATTTGAGGTCGCCACGCCATTCGGCGTCCGATTGCCGCATCGCCATGCTGGTGTCTCCCTTTGAGGATCGTGGTTGGTCCGGTGGCTCGCTGTCGCGTGACCGGTCCGGCCTGACCTAGGGCAGGGGAACGCCACTGCCAGCCATGTACCACCTCCGCGTTGCCTGCCGTCCGTCGTCAGCCGTCAGGCCTCCTGGACGGTCTCGATCTCCGACAGGTCCGACAGGCGGCGGGCCAGGCGCTCGGTGCAGCGCACCTCCAGGATGCCGAAGCCGGCGTTGGGGGCGATGGCGTGGAGATCGCCGGCCATGCCGTTCTCGCTGGCGAGCCGCCGCACCCGCTCAACCATGGCGTCGCGTTCCGGCCGTCCGGGGCGCAGGCCCGGCAGCGGGCGGGTGAAGTGCAGCTTGTAGCGCTTGAAGATCGAGGGGGCCATTCTGGTCACGGATGCGAAGTGGAGGCGGCGCCCCGGCGTGAAGCCTGCGGGCGCCGTCCCCCTGGATCTCGCACAGGCCGGCGGTGCGATGCCAGCCCGAAAAGGCCCTTATTCCGGAAGCCTATTTCTTCGGCTCGACATTCTCGGCACCGGCGCGGGTGCCGCCGAAGCGGTCGGCGCCCTTGGCGTCGGGGGCGTCCGGCTTCTTGTGGTTGCCGGTGTTCTGTTCGCCCTCGGTATGGCGGACGGTCTGCTCGGTGTGGGGCTGCTTGTTCTGCTGGTTGTTCTGCCGGTCGGGCATCGGCGACGCTCCTTCATTATATAAGGTGTCTTCCGTTAACCGGATCGGGCCGCTTTGGTTTCAGGCCCCCTCATCGTTGCCGTGCGATGGCCTGAGCCACGGCGATCCATCGCTCCTCCTCGTCCGCTCCCTCCCCCTCGTCGCGCAGCACGCGCAAGGGCGGCCAGACGCCGAGCCGGCTGGAGCGGCGCAGCGCGAAGAAACGGTCGAGCTCCCCGTCGGTCGGCAGGCGGTCGTCCTTGCGCTGGTTGCAGCGGCGGTGCGCCAGCACGACGTTGGCCGGATCGTCGATCCCGCCATAGGCTTGGGGGATCAGATGGTCGAAGGTGGATTTTGCCCCCACCGGCCCGTCGCAGAAGAAGCAGCGCCCGCCCTGCTGGACGTCCATCAGTCTGGCATCGTCCGGCGTGACGGGCATGGCGCTCTCCAGTCTGTCGGCAGGGTTAGAGGTCGCGCTCGACGCTGCCCCACAAATCGTACTCGTCGGCATTCTCGATGGTGACGTCGACCATGTCGCCCGGCTTCAGGCCGGTTTCGCCGTTCAGGAAGACGTTGCCGTCGATCTCCGGCGCGTCGGCGTAGGAGCGGCCGATGGCGCCGTCCTCGTCGACCTCGTCGATCAGAACGCCCAGCGTGTAGCCGACCTTCTGCTGGAGCCGCTCGGCGCTGATCGCCTTCTGCGTCTCCATGAAGCGCTCCCAGCGCTCCTGCTTGACCTCTTCCGGGACGGCGCCGGGCAGGTCGTTGGCGGTCGCACCCTCCACCGGCTCGTACTTGAAGCAGCCGACGCGGTCGAGCTGGGCTTCCTTCAGCCAGTCCAGCATGAACTGGAAGTCCTCCTCCGTCTCGCCGGGGAAGCCGGTGATGAAGGTGGAGCGCAGCACCAGGTGCGGGCACTCGTCGCGCCACTTGCGGATACGGTCCAGCTGCTTTTCCTGGGCGGCCGGGCGGCGCATCGCCTTCAGGACGGTGGGCGAGGCATGCTGGAACGGGATGTCGAGATAGGGGAGGATCCTGCCCTCCGCCATCAGCGGAATGACCTCGTCCACATGCGGGTAGGGGTAGACGTAATGCAGGCGGACCCACAGGTCGAAGTTCGCCAGTTCGTTGCACAGGTCGAAGAAGCGGGTGCGGACCTCGCGGTCGTACCATTTCTCCGTCTTGTACTTCACGTCGACGCCGTAGGCGCTGGTGTCCTGCGAGATGACCAGCAGTTCCTTGACGCCGGCGACCGCCAGCTTCTCCGCCTCGCGCAGGACCGAATGGATCGGCCGGCTGACCAGATCGCCGCGCAGGCTGGGGATGATGCAGAAGCTGCAGCGGTTGTTGCAGCCCTCGGAAATCTTCAGGTAGGCATAGTGGCGCGGGGTCAGCCGCAGCCCTTCCGGCGGCACCAGATCGGTGAAGGGGTTGTGCGTCGGCGGCACGGCGTCATGCACGGCGCTGACCACCTGCTCGTACTGGTGCGGACCGGTGACGGCCAGCACGTCGGGGTGGATTTGCCGGATCATGTCCGATTCCACGCCCATGCAGCCGGTGACGATGACCCGCCCGTTTTCCTTGATCGCCTCGCCGATGGCGTCCAGCGACTCCTTCTTGGCGCTGTCGAGGAAGCCGCAGGTGTTGACCAGCACGACGTCCGCGCCGTCGTAGCTGGGGGAGATCTCGTACCCCTCCGCGCGCAGGCGGGTGAGGATACGCTCTGAATCGACGAGCGCCTTGGGGCAGCCGAGGCTGACGATGCCGACCTTCGGGGCGCCCATGGTCTGGGCGGCGGCCGGCGATGCGGACTTCGGAACGGGGGATGTGGTCATCGCGCGCGTATACAGCCGAATCGAAGATTACGCCAGTGAAACATGGCGATTGAGCATTCGGGCATGGCGGCCATGCCGGTTTTGCCTGGGGTTGGCAGGTCTTCGTCGTCTTTCGGCGCCTTGTCCATCCCTTCGTTCCCTCTTCGCAGGGTTCAAGCCGCTGCGACAATTTGCAACAAAAGGATGAAGTGTTCGATGTTCCGTTTTGTGTCCAACCACGCTAGTATGTATGACGATCTTATGATCGACGTGGCTGCCGCCTTACAGCGATAGCCGCCAAACTTGTGATGCGCCCATCGTATAGCCACTAAACTTTATAGAGTGGAAAAAATGGACTTCGCAAAAATGCGCGGTGTTGCTGCCGGCCGGATGTCGGTTCGGAACAACGGAACGCTGGATCGGACGCCGCTCGGCGCCGGAGCCATCGGAGCCACCATGGATTTCGCCGAACCGGATCGTGCGGGGGTTGCCTCGCCGCAGGCCATCGCCGACGTGATGCTCCAGATCTCCCACATCGCCGACAGTCTTGGCTACACCCATGGCCTGAAGCCGTCGCAGTGGACGGCGCTCCGCTATTTCGCCGGTGCCAACCACAGCCAGCGGACCGTGTCCGCCTTCGCCGATTTCCACGCCACGACCCGCGGGGCCGCCTCGCAGATGGTCGAGGTGCTGGTGGGCAAGGAACTGCTGGTCCGCGTCCCGGTTCCGGAGGACCGCCGGGTCACCCAGCTGCATCCGACGCCGAAGGCGCTGGAACTGCTGCGCCACGACCCGCTGAACGATTTCGCCGGCATCATCGCCGGGCTGCCGGGCGACGACCAGTACAAGCTGGCCGAAACGCTGACCAGCCTGCTGCGCGGCCTGCTGGAAAAGCGCCAAGCCGTCTGACCGCCAGCGTGTTTTGAACGTTCGAGGCCGGCCGCCGTCAAGGCTTGCTGCAGGCCGCGACCGCCGCCTGCAACCCGCGCTGATCGCGTTCGCTGAGGCGGTTGGCGACGTACCCCTCCCACAGCCCGTTGCGCGCCAGTTCGGATTGCACGCAGCCGCAGTTGGCGGTGCAGGTGGCCCTTGCCACGCCGGCCCGCTCGCAGCTCGCCACGCAGGACGCCTGGAAACCGCGTATGGCGAGCGTTTCCGTCGGCATCAGCTGCGCCGCGGCCCAGGCGATCGCGAACAGCAGCGGCTGGTGCAGCAGATAGACGGCAAGGCTGTGCCGGCCGCCGAAAGCAAGAAGCCGCCCGGCGCGGCCGGTGACCCTCACCCCCTCGCCCAGCCCGGGCCACAGCCGGCCGAGCCCGATTCCGGCCAGCACGCCGCCGATCCAGGGCAGCAGCGGCACGAAATCGTTGGAGTCCGGCGCCACGCTGGTCAGCCCGATCCAGCGCAGCCAGGGGTTGTCGAACAGCGGGAAGCCCTGGGTCGTCCCGACCAGCACCGCCGCTGCCGCCACTGCCAGAGTCACAACGGCGGGCAGGCGGACGAAGGCGAGGCCGATGACGCTCGCCACCGCGATGTGGTGCAGCACGCCGAAGAAGATCGGGCTGTCGGGAAACAGGGCATAGGATGCCGCCGATACCGCCGCCGCCGCCGCCGCCACCCGCCCAAACCGGCGCAGGAAGCGCCCGGCATCGATCCCGCCGCCGGTTGCCAGCACCAGCCCGATGCCGGCCAGCAGCAGGAAGCTCGACAGGATCACGGTGCGGGCGGCCAGCCACAGCGGATCGCCCAGCAAATCGAAGCCGGCAAGGCCGAAATAGGTGGCGTCCCAGCTGCCGTGATAGGCCGCCATCGCCACCAGCGCCAGCCCGCGCGCCACGTCGATTGCCGGGCGGCGCGAGGGCCGCGTGAGGCCATGTCCGGGCCCGATACCGATTGCGTTCATGATCCGGCCATCCCCACCCCGAAAATCCACCCCTCCTGCCGCCTTGCGGTGTCGTCCAGCCCCGGTGGAGCCCAGGCGAGCGGGATGCCGGCGAGCCAGCGCAGGCCGACGGCCGACACCAGCGCGTCGCTGTCATGGTCGCTGACCGCTCCGGTGCGCTCCAGCGGGTGCGAGCCCAGCCGGCGCAGCGCCTCGTCCATCTCGGCGCCGTCGCGGATCTTGCGCTGGCCGAAACCGGTGTGTTTCAGGAACAGGCGCGGGTAAATCTCCACCATCACGCTGCGGCCCGGCGCCGGCGCGTCGAAGGGCCAGACCGCCAGCCGGCCGGGCAGGGCGCTGCGCAGGGCGCGCAGCACCCGCATGCCGGCCAGCGCGCCCTTGCCGACCTGACGCGAGCCGATCAGCTTGTAGGGGCTCTGCGGGTGGCCCAGCCCATCGGCGCGGCAGGCCCATTCGGTGGCGCGGTGCGGATCCTCGTACCAATCCGGCTGGGGTCCGCCATGCCAGAAGCCGACCCCGTGCAGCGGATGGCTGGCGAAGGCACCGCCGCCGAAGTCGGGCTCCGCGGCGCAGACCTCCTCCACCGCGTCCCACAGGTCGAAGACGGTGGCCTTGCCTCCCGGAAAGCCACGCGCCGCCACAGCGAAAGGCAGGGAGAAGGCGCAGTCGATTCCGACCAGCGCCGGTTCCTTCGACAGTTCCGCACGCAGCCAGTCGAACACCGCCGTCCGCGACCACCAGCCGCCCGGACCCTCCACCAGCCGGGGGGCGGCGTCGCCCACCGCGCACTCCGCCACCGCGATGCCGGAATAGCGCTTGCCGCGCGCACCGGACCAGTCGATGGCGATGAAACGGCCGAAGGCGGGCACCGCCGGTACGGTCACAGCCCGGTCCCGGTCAAAGCTCGGCCACCTCCACCACCCCCGGCACCGCCTTCAATGCGGAGCGGCTTTGCGCGGTGATGGTGTAGGCGCCGGGCAACTCGATCTCGATCTCCTTCAGCGGGTCGATCTCGACCAGCACATTGATGCGGCTCTTGCCGCGCGACAGCCGGTCGAGCGTGGCGCGCAGATGCTCGATCGGGCCGGGGTCGCGCAGGACGACGCGCAGGCCGGCGCTGACCGAGGCGACGGCCTCCTCCAGCGGCTTGATCTCCTGGCAGGTCAGCCGAACCTCTTCGCCGTTCAACTGGGCGTCCACCGTCAACAGCACCGGGCGGCCGGGCTCCAGCAGGTCGCGGTTGACCGCCAGCACCTCGGAGAACAGCGTCACCTCATAGCCGCCGGTGGCATCCGACAGCTCGACGAAGGCGAAGCGGTTGCCGGACTTGGCGGTCTTCTCCTTCTTCGAGACGACGATGCCGGCCATCTTGTAGCGGGTGGAACCGCCCTTCGCGATTGCGGTCTGGAGTTCGGCCGAGCGCACCACCTTCATGCGGCCGAGCGGGCCGGAATAGGCATCGAGCGGGTGGGCCGACAGGTAGAAGCCGATGGCGCCGAATTCGTGCTTCAGCTTTTCCAACGGTTCCCAATCCTTGACCTTGGGCAGGTCGGGTTCGGGCAAGCCGCCGCCACCGCCGCCGAACAGGTTGCCGATGCCGCTGTCGCGCTCCGCCGCCTCCGCCTGGGCGTAGCGGATGATGGTCTCCAGCGCGGCATGGACCTGGGCGCGGTTGGGGTTCAGCCCGTCGAAGGCGCCGGCGCAGGCGAGATTCTCAAGCTGGCGCTTGTTGATGGTCTTCAGATCCAGCCGTCGGGCGAAGTCGAACAGGCTCTTGAACGGGCCGTTCTTCCGCCGCTCCTCCACCACCGCGCGCATGGCGGGCAGGCCGACGCCCTTGACGGCGGCCAGCGCGTAACGCACCGCCTTGGTCCCGTCCGCCAGCTGCTCCACCCCGAAGATCGAGTCAGACTTGTTGATGTCCGGGGTCAGCAGCTTGACGCGCAGCCGCGCCAGCTCCTGCCGGAAGACGTTCAGCTTGTCGGTGTTGCCGAGGTCGAGCGTCATCGACGCCGCCATGAACTCCACCGGGTGGTTCGCCTTGAGATAGGCGGTGTGGTAGGCGACCAAGGCATAGGCGGCGGCGTGGCTCTTGTTGAAGCCGTAGCCGGCGAACTTCATGACCTGATCGAAGATCATGCTGGCCAGATCGGCCTTGACGCCGCGCGCCTCCGCGCCGTCGCAGAAGATCTTGCGCTGGTTGTCCATCTCCTCCTTGATCTTCTTGCCCATGGCGCGGCGCAGAAGATCGGCGCCGCCCAGCGAATAGCCGGACAGCACCTGGGCGATCTGCATGACCTGTTCCTGGTAGATCATGATCCCGAAGGTTTCCTTCAGGATGCCTTCCAGGCTGTCGTGCATGTAGTCGGCTTTTTCCTCGCCGTTCTTCACCCGGATGTATTTCGGGATGTTGTCCATCGGGCCGGGACGGTAGAGCGACACCAGCGCGATGATGTCCTCCAGCCGGTTCGGCTTCAGCCGGCGCAGGACGTCGCGCATGCCCGAGCTTTCCAGCTGGAACACGCCGGTCGCCTCGGCCCGGCTGAGCAGCTGGTAGCTCTTCTCGTCGTCGAGCGGGACGGTGGTCAGGTCCGGCTTCTCGGGGATCAGGTCGACCGCCGTCTTCAGCACGGTCAGCGTCTTCAATCCGAGGAAGTCGAACTTCACCAGGCCGGCCTGCTCGACATACTTCATGTTGAACTGGGTGACCGGCATGTCGGAGCGCGGGTCGCGGTAGAGCGGCACCAGCTCCTGCAAGGGCCGGTCGGCGATCACCACGCCGGCGGCGTGGGTCGAGGCGTGGCGGTAGAGACCCTCCAGCTTCAGCGCGATGTCGATCAGGTGGCGCACGGTGTCGTCGCCGTCGCGCGCCTGCCGCAGCATCTCCTCGCTGTCCAGCGCCTGCTGGAGCGTCACCGGGTTGGCCGGGTTGTTCGGCACCATCTTGCAGATCTTGTCGACCTGACCGTAGGGCATCTGCAACACGCGGCCGACGTCGCGCAGCACGGCGCGCGCCTGGAGCTTACCGAAGGTGATGATCTGGGCGACGCGGTCGTAGCCGTACTTGTTCTGGACGTAGCGGATGACCTCTTCGCGGCGGTCCTGGCAGAAGTCGATGTCGAAGTCGGGCATCGACACGCGTTCCGGGTTCAGGAAGCGCTCGAACAGCAGGCCGAAGCGCAGCGGGTCGAGGTCGGTGATGGTCAGCGCCCAGGCGACGACGGAGCCGGCGCCCGACCCGCGGCCCGGACCGACGGGAATGTCATGGGTCTTCGCCCATTTGATGAAGTCCGACACGATCAGGAAGTAGCCGGGGAACTTCATCTTGACGATGACGTCCAGCTCGAACTCCAGCCGCTCGAAATAGGTCCGCCTCGTCTCCGCCCGCTGCTCCGGCGTCATGTCGGGCGTGTAGACGACCTTTTCCAGCCGTTCTTCCAGGCCGGCGCGTGACTGGGCGCGCAGCTCGTCGTCCTCGGTGCGGCCGCCTTCGCAGGCAAAGGGCGGCAGGATCGGCTTGATCGGCTTCAGCAGGAAGGAGCAGCGCCGGGCGATGGCCACCGTGTTGTCCACCGCCTCCGGCAGATCGGCGAACAGCAGCCGCATCTCCTCCGCCGACTTGAAGCGGTGGTCGGGGGTCAGGCGGCGGCGGTCCTCCTGGCTGAGATAGGCGCCCTCGGCGATGCACATCAGCGCGTCGTGCGCCTCGTACATGTCAGCGGTGGCGAAATAGCAGTCGTTGGTGGCGACCAGCGGCAGGTCGTGCGCATAGGCGAGGTCGATCAGCGCCGGTTCGATGGCGTTCTCCGCCGCGGCGAAATGGCCGCGCCCGCCCTCGTGCCGCTGCAACTCGACATAGAGGCGGCCGGGGAACAGCCGCTTCAGCCGTTGCAGAACGTCGAGCGCCAGATCCTTCTGCCCCTCGTGCAGCAGGCGGCCGACCGAACCGCCGGGGCCGCCGGTCAGCGCGATCAACCCGGCGGAATGCCCTTCCAGCGCGTCCAGCGTCACCTGGGGGCCGGCCAGCGGATCCGACTCCAGGAAGGCCTTGGACACCAGCGCCGCGAGGTTGCGGTAGCCTTCCTCGTTCTGGCAGAGCAGGACGAGCTGGTCCGGGGTGGCCGCCGCCTTGCCGGGCAGGCCGGGCTTCGTCTGGGCCGGGCCGACGCGGGTGATGCCCAGCACGGTGCCGATGATCGGCTGCACGCCGGCATCCGACGCGGCCAGCGCGAATTCCAGGGCGCCGAACAGGTTGCCGGTGTCGGTGACCGCGACGGCCGGCATCTGCTGTTTCAGGCAGAGCTTGACCAGCTCCTTCACCTTGATCGCACCTTCCGACAGCGAATAGGCGGAATGGACGCGCAGGTGGATGAAGTCGGCGTGGGGCATGGCAACCGGGGGCTTGCTTGCTGCAGGGCCCCTGGTTCTAGCACAGCCCGGACGCTTCCCGCGACGGTCGCGCGGGGGCATGCGAACGTGGTATGGAAGTCGCCGCAACACGTTCAGGGATGGGGAGGACGCCGCGATGGATCGGCAGCAACCTGCACCCGTCGTCCGACTGCGGCCGGTCCTGCGGGACCGCCGTGCCGTCCGGGCGGCGACGCCTTCGGCCCTGCTGACCGGGGCGCTGCTGACCGGTCTGGCACTGGCGCTGTCCGCCTGCGAGACCGTGCCTCCGCCGCCGGCCGCGGCCCCACCCGCGGCCGGACTGCCGGACGGACCGTCCAAACCCTTCAGCTCCGGCAAGGGCTGGACCGTCACCATCCACACGCCTCCCGGCGGCAAGCCCTTCTGCGTCGCCGAGCGCGGCATCCCGGTCGGCCAGAACGCCGCCCCGCGCCTGAGCTTCCGCACCGCCGCCGCCGAGTCGGGCTTCATCCTGTCGGGCTTCACCCCGTCGGACAGCGGGGCGACGGTGAAGCCCGGCGAACGCTATGACCTGACTGTCTCGACGGACCTGGGGCCGCGCCTGTCCCTGAGCGCCCGCGGCCTGCCCAACGGCAGCCTCTATGTCGCCGTGCCGACCAAGGGATTCCTGGAGGAGATGGAGCCCCTCGCCCGCGCCCACCGCGTCAGCTTCCGCAGCAGCGGGCTGGGGGATATCGGCACCATGCTGCTGTCGGGATCGTCCTGGGCGATCAACGCATCGGACGAATGCCGGATCCTGCACGCGGAGTCGTGAGGCCCCCTTCCGCCCGCGGGGGCGACGCGCAGGTCAGCCACGCAGGCCACGCGCTCCGCCGCCGATTGACCGGTCCGGCGGAGCCCGTTTAGCCTTCCGATCATGCGCGCTTCCCACATCCTGCTCGCCGTGGCGGTCGCCGCCGTCTGGGGCTTCAATTTCGTCGCGATCAAGGTCGGGTTGCGCGATTTCCCGCCGCTGCTCTTCTCCTGCCTGCGCTTCGCGCTGGCGGCGCTGCCGTTGGCGGTGCTGGGCTGGGCAAAGGGCCCGCCGGTTCCCTGGCGCTATGTGATCGGCATCGGCGTGATGCTGGGCGTGGTGAAGTTCCCGCTGCTGTTCCTGGGCATCGACGTCGGCATGCCGGCGGGGCTGGCCTCGCTGGTGTTGCAGGCGCAGGCCTTCTTCACCGCCATCTTCGCCGCCTTCGCGCTCGGCGACCGGCCGGGGCCACGGCAGGTCGGCGGCATGGCCGTGGCCTTCGCCGGCGTCGGGCTGATCGCGCTGGAGATGCCGGCCGGCGATTCGCTGCTCGGCCTCGGGCTGACGCTGGCGGCGGCGGCGGCCTGGGGTGTTGCGAACATCGTGATGAAGCAGGCGAAGGCCCCGGACCTGTTCAGCCTGATGGTCTGGGTCAGCCTGATCCCGCCGCTGCCGCTGCTGGCGATGTCGCTGGCGCTGGAGGGGCCGGACCGCATCCTCCACGCCTTCACCTCCCTGACGCTGGTCGGAGTCGGCTCGCTGATCTACATCGCGGCAGGGGCGACGCTGTTCGGCTTCGCCGCCTGGGGCTTCCTGATGCGGCATTATCCGGCCAGCCTCGTAGCACCCTTCTCGTTGCTCGTTCCCATTTTCGGCATGAGTTCCAGTGCCGTGCTGCTGGGCGAGACCTTCACCGCGGCCAAGCTGGCCGGCGGGCTGCTGGTGTTCGCCGGGCTGGCGCTGTCGGTGCTGAGACTGCCGGCGCGGGTGCGGGCGCAGGCCTGATCATAGATCGGATGGGGCAGGCGGGAGGAACCAGGCACGTTGGAGTCCTATTGAACTCGACGAGCTTGACGCGACGCTATGGCGTCCGGATCATTCCGGTCGATAGTTGCGTCCCTAAACCATAGGCAAGCCTTGATCTCTTCCGACAGGACCGCGCAACCGAATGGGGGGATGCCGATTCCGCCGATCCGGCATTGGCAGGCCCATCTGCGGGCCAGCCGGCCCCTGCGCGTCCTGCTGCTGATCGGCGGGCTGTCGGTCGCGGTGCTGCTGACGGCGACGATCCGCTACATCGACAGCATGCGCGACCGCTCGCTGGAAGGCGCGGAGCGCGAGCTGTCCACCTTGAACCTGTCGCTGGCGGAGCAGACGGCCAGCGCGACGCAGAGCGTCGATCTGGTGCTGACCACCATCATCGAGCAGCTGAAGTCGGACGGGATCGACACCCCGGAGGAGTATGTCCGCCGGATGGGCGGGCGCGACACCCACCAGATGCTGCGGGCGCGCATCACCGGCCTGCCGCAGCTGGATGCGGTGACGATGATCGCGGCCGACGGGCATCTGATCAACTTCTCGCGCTATTATCCGATCCCTCCGGTCAACGTGTCGGACCGGGATTACTTCGCCTATCTGCGCGACCATGACACCGCCGCCCCCTTCATCAGCGAGCCGGTGCAGAACCGCGGCAACGGCAGCTGGACGGTCTATCTGGCCCGCCGCATCAGCGGCCGGGACGGCAGCTTCGTCGGGCTGGTGCTTGGCGCCATCGAACTGAGCTATTTCCAGAGGATCTACAAGGCGTTGCAGCCCGATGGCGACGGCAGCATCAGCCTGTGGCGCCGCGACGGCATCCTGCTGGCCCGCCATCCGGTGTTGCCGGACATCGGCCGTCCGCTGGGCCAGCGCCAGTTCCTGAAAGTGCTGGAGAGCGCCAAGTCCGGCGTCTATTTCTCCTCCGGCGGGCTGAACGACGGCGCCCGTCTGGTGGCGACGCGGGCGCTGGCGGACTATCCGCTGGTGGTCAACGTGACGCGCAGGCTGGACGCCGTGCTGAACGAATGGCGCATACAGGCCTGGACCGTCGGTGCGGCAAGTGCGGTCGGCATTGCGGCGCTGCTGCTGTCGCTGTGGGCGCTGGCCCGCCAGTTCAGCGCCTACGAGGCGGCGACCCGGGCGATGGACGCCGCCCGCCGCGCGGTGGAGGGACGGGAACAGGCCGAGCAGGCGCTGCGCCAGAGCCAGAAGATGGAGGCGATCGGCCAGCTGACCGGCGGCGTCGCCCACGATTTCAACAACCTGCTCCAGGCCATCGGCATCAATCTGCACGTCATCGACAGCCGAACCGAGGACGAGCGCATCGCCGGCCCGGCCCGGCTGGCCCTGCAGGCGGTGGAGCGGGGCGCCACCCTGACCCAGCATCTGCTGGCCTTCTCGCGCCGGCAGC
>Ga0206116_1000361_pt1 | contig 53632 bp, 47 predicted proteins | sample 3A1Ametagenome_FD_178000 | JGI IMG/M metagenome (GOLD analysis project Ga0206116, IMG submission 178000) | Enriched microbial communities from leaf-cutter ant dump, University of Wisconsin, Madison, United States - 3A1A | ecosystem: Environmental > Terrestrial > Nest > Insects nest > Nest dump...
CTGAGCGGCGTGCCGACCGTGATGATGAAGACGCTGGCCTTGCTGCAATCCTCCTGGCTGCGGCTGAAGGTCAGCCGGCCGCGTGCGATGACGTGGCGCAGCTTCTCCGTCAGGCCCGGCTCGTGGAAGTGCGGGTTGCCCTGGCCGAGCTTGTCGAGCACGTCCTGCCGCACCTCGACCCCGTGCACCTGGAAGCCGGCGTCCGCCATCGCGACCGCCAGCGTCAGGCCGACATAGCCGAGCCCGAGGACGCAGACGTTACGATCGGAAAAAGTCTTGGGAAGCATCGTCGCTCCTGCCGTTTGCTGAGGCCCCGCCACCGGCGGCGGGTTGCCGAGAGTTTGGAGACGCCCCGCGTGCCATGCCCTGTTGCCAAGCATGCAGACGGAGAAACCTCGAAATTCGAAATTGTTTTCTTGTTGTGACTTCGCCGTGACGATGAAGTACCTCGTTACCGGCGTTGTGCAGCGCGAAGTGTTTCAGAAATCACCGTCCGATGAAAAGACCATGATTGCAGGTCTCCGCCGTATTAATGGTACTAACCCTCGCCGCGGCCAAATGAATGCTTGGAGGCACCAACAGAGACGTTCGAAAGTGGTGCAATAGGAGCATTCCGTTCCTGCTGCCGGTATCCCTCGACCCGGCCTTGCAGAATTGAGGGTTGAACCATCCATCCAGCCACGGCCCGCCCCTCTCAGGCCGTGGCGCTGGTCAGCCGCCGCAACCGTTTCAGGTGGACCAGTCCGGTCAGCACGGCCATCGCCGCATAGACCGCGACCATCGCCACGCTGCCGGCGACGAAATGCACCAGCGCCGGCAACCGGTCGAACAACGGGGCGGCGAAACGGTCGAGCGCCAGGGCCGCGGCGATGGACACGCCGGCGCACAGCAGAGCCCGCGCGGCGATCCCGCCATACAGCTCTCCGACCGTCTGCCGGTGGATCCAGGCGATGGCGACGGTGGCGGCCAGTTCCGCGGTGAATGTCGCCATCGCGGCGCCCTCGATGCCGTAGCGGGGGATCCACCAGATGTTCAACAGGGCGTTCAGCGCGCCACCCGACAGCATGGCGACCATGTAGCCGGTCTGCCGGTGCCAGACGAGCAGTGGGTTGCCCAGGATCATGTTGGCGTAGACCACCGCCGAGGCCAGCATCAGCAGGCGCAGCGCCAGCGTCGCCGGAGCGTAGGCGTCGCCGAACAGCGTGCCGAGGATGGACGGCGCCAGGGCAAAGCCGCCGGCGATGACCAGCCCGCCGACCGCCAGCATGACGCCGGCATAGGCCCGCATCCGGTCGCGCATCGGCCCAAGCTCGCCATAGGCGGCGGCCAGCTGCGGCAGGAAGGCGTTCATGACGATGTTGCCGACCAGATTGGCCAGGGTCTGGATCTTCACCGCAGCGCTGTACCAGCCGACCTCGGTGTGCGGGGCCAGGAAGCCCAGCATCACCACGTCGAGATGTGTGAAGATCGCCCAGGCGAAGACGCCGACCGCCATCGGCGTCGCCGCCGTCAGGATCTCGCGCCACACCCTCAGGTCGATCCTGGGGCGCAGATGGCCGAAGTCGCGGCGGAAGCGGCCGATCATCACCAGCGCGTTGACGGTGATGGAACCGCCGGTGATGGCGGCTGCGGTGATGGCGTCCTCAGGCCCACGCACCAGCAGGAAGACGAGAAGCATCGAGCCGATGGAGGTGCCGATCTCGCGCGTGGCGATCACCCCCATCTTCTCGGTCGCCTGGTAAACAAAGTCGAGGACCAGAGCGTTCCCCAGCAACTGCACCGCCTGCACCAGAAGAACCGCCTTCACCTCCATCGGTTTGTCCAGCGAGAGGACGAAGGCCGCATAAAGGACGCCGACCACCAGGGCCAGCACGGTGCGCAGGGTCAGCACATGTTCCGACAGTTCCGCTGCACGCTCGCGGTGGTCGTCCTGCTCGCGATTCCTCGCGATTTCACGGATGGCATAGGTCGACAGGCCCATGTTCACGAACAGCGCCGCATAGGCCATCAGCGAGGTGCCGAAGCCCAGCACGCCGAAACTGTCCGGTCCCAGAACCCGCGCGGTCCAGGCCGCGGTGACCAGCCCGCTCGCCATCGTCGCCGCCTTCGCGGCGGCAAGGGCGCGGATGTTCCGGAAGATGCGGTGTCCAGCGGACATTCATGGGCTCTTCGGTGGTTGAAGACATCGTGACGCTCTGCGCAAAAGATCCTCGGCCGGCTTTCGGCCGGCCGAGGAGCCTCGTCGTCAGTTCGCGTAGTAGCGGCGGTAGCCGTGGTAGCGCCCGCTGTCGGGGAACTCGTACTGGGCATGGCGCCGGGTATCGACCTGACTGAACAGGACGCCGACCACTTCGCCGCCGGCCTCGATCACCTCCTTCAGCCCGGCCATCGCGGTGCCGCGCTTGGTCATGCCCCAGCGGACGATGAAGACGGTCTGGTCGGCAAGCGCCGCCAGCAGCTTGCCCTCCGAGACCGCCAACACCGGCGGCGAATCCAGCACGATGCGGTCGTAATTGACCGACAGGCGCGACAGCAGCTGATGCATGCCGGACGAACCCAGCGTGTCCTGCGGCAGCGTGCGGCCATGGCCGGCGGGGATGACGTGCAGGCCGGTGCGCGGATCGACCTGGATCACCTCCTCCAGCGTCGCGGTGCCGGCCAGCACTTCGGCCAGGCCGCGGTTGTTGGACATGCCCAGCATCTCGTGCAGGCTCTTCCGCCGCAGGTCGCAGTCGACCAGGATCGTCCGCTGGCCGGCGTTGGCGCAGGTGCGGGCGAAGGCCGCGGCGACCGAGCTCTTGCCCTCGCCCGGGACCGAGGAGCTGAACAGGATCACCCGATGCCGCCCGTCCGGATTGGCGAGCAGCAGCGAGGTGCGCAGGTTCTGCATCGATTCCGCGAAAGCGGAGATCGGCTTGTCCACCACATAGGCGGCCGGCGACCCGCCGAAGCGCGGGATGCGCGGAACGATGCCCAGGCTGCGGACACCGGTCGCCGTCTCGAACTGGTGCGGGCTGCGGAATCCGCTCTCGGCCCGTTCGCGCAGCATGGCCAGCAGCACGCCCAGCGTGCCCGACGCCACAAGCGCCAGCAGCAGGATCAGCTTGCGGTTCGGCTGCGACGGGTCGAGCGGGATCGATGCCTCCGACACGATGCGGGCGTCGGGCTGGCGCATGTCGGTCTGTGCCGCGATCTGCTGCGAGCGGGTCAGCAGCGCCTCGTACATCGACTGGGCGGTGCCGGCGTCGCGCTCCAGCGTGCGCAGGCCGACGGTCGCCTGCTGCTGCTCGTTCTGCTTGGCCTCGGCCTGGTCCAAGCTGGCCTTCAGACCCTGCTCGCGGCCCTTCGCCAGCTCCACCTCGTTGCTGAGGTTGGCGACGATCTTGCCGACGTCGGCCTTGATCTGGCCCTGCAGGTCGCGCAGCTGGCTCTGAAGGGCCTGCAGCATCGGATGCTTGCTGCCATAGCGGTTGGTGGCGTCGGCGATCTGGCGCTGGAGATCGACCTCGCGCTCGCGCAGGGCCTGGATCAGCGGCGAGCCCATCACGTCGCCGACCGCCGAGGCGCCGCGCGGGGAATTCGCCATGGCGGTGACGTCGCGCAGCTTGGTCTCCGCCTCCTGCCGCTTGGTGCGCGCCAGGATGTAGTCGGCGTTAAGCTGGCTCAGCTGCTGGCCGACCACCGTGCTCTCATTGTTGGACGAGGTGGTCAGGCCATGCTGGGTCCGGTACTTCTCCACCGCGTCGCCGGTGGTCTGCGCTTCCTTGCGCAGGTCGGTCAGCCGCTCCTCCAGCCACTGGGTTGCGCGCTTGGAGGCCTTGAACTTCTCGTCGAGCTGGTCGACCAGATAGAGGTCGGCCATGGTGTTGGCGATCAGCGACGATTTGCGCGGATCCTCGCTGTCGAAGCTGACGGCGATGACGTAGGAACGGCCCTGCGGACGCACCGAGGTGTTGTCGAGCACGGCATTGACGACCGAAGTCATCTGGTTGCGCTCGATCTCCTCCGGCGACAGCGGAACGCCGCTGGACGCCTTCCAGCTGTCGGGGATCCAGTTGCGCGGGTTCAGCGCGGACACCCATCCAGGGGGCGGCGGACGCAGCGCCGCATTGAATTCCGGATCGTTCATCAGCTTGAGCTTCGCCACCACCTTCTCGGCGAAGGCCGGCGACTTCAGGATCGCGACCTCGCTCTGCAGCGCGCTGATGTCGGGGGTCATGTCGGACACGACGCCCTCGAAATTGAGGACGGTGTTCTTGCGGTGCTCCACCATGATGAGCGTTTCGGCGGTGTAGAGCGGCGTCATCCGGAAGGCGACCAGGGCCGCCAACCCGGTGCCGACCACGATCACCGTACCGATCAGCAGCTTGTGCCGGCGCAACAACCCCGTGGTCCGGCGCACCGCGCTGGCGGCGCTGGCCGACAGATCGTACGAAATGCCGGGCGACATGGACCCGGGGCCCCGCCGAGACTCAGGGGTGTTGCGTCGGGGTTGTTCCTGAAGTTCCTGGGTGGCCAAAGGGTCCTCCTCGCGTAACGACCAGAAGCGCGGCCATAGGACCATCCGTTTGCCCGATCCTTCCTTCCGGGCAGCGGATGCTGTCCGGTGGGCAGGCTCGGCGGTTCGTCCGATTGGCTGAAACGCAGTGTTAGTCCAGCCGTTGCATCGGCCATCCAGTGCATGCGGCGAGCAATGGGCGCGCAGTGGGTAGCCTTCCTGACCCTGTTGCAGTGCAGTATGAACCGTCGATGCAGGGCGGGGTATAAAGGGGGTTACTCGTAAGGACAGGTGGCATGACGTTCGAACGGACCGGTGCCTTCGAAGAAATACCCGCGCTTTCCCGAGGTTGAAAAAGGGGGAACCGGGTCTTGGAGCCCATTCAGCCAACGCTGGCCGGCAAATGAACGTTCCCCTGGCATGGCGATCCGTGCCGCGTCGATGGACGTTGTCACAGCTCGCTTTGCGGCCACTGCCGGGTGTTTCCGACCGATCGGAGGCGGGAGCGAGGGTATCGCTGAAAGCAACTACTACCTAAGGCCTATTCCAAAGATACGTATCACCAACTTTTTGCTATAAAGGTTATGAAAAAAGGGATAGGATTACCCATTCTTAGGACGGAGGATCATGTCGTGCCGTACCGTCAGGAAACAGCCACTGTCAGGGTTATCCGGCAGATCCGCGACCACAGCCGCGAATGTCACAGCCTGCCCGCACGTGAAGTGCTGTTGCGGATCGAAAGACGGATGATCGAGTTCCTTGAAGATGGGCCGGCCATGCCGGCACCCGATCCCTGGTCCGATCAGGAAATCTCTTCCAAATCTGACTCCATCACGGCCGGCATGATGGCCCGCGCGTAACGCGGGAGCGGCTTCGCGCCGGCAGACGGCAGTTGAAAGTGCATCCACACACGCGAACGGCCCGCCCTCTTCCGGGGACGGGCCGTTCGCGTTTCACTTTAAACCGCTCTGGAAAACCGCTCAGGCGCGGGGCGCGTGCTTGTTCAGGATGCGCTGGAGCGTTCGACGGTGCATCTTCAGGCGGCGCGCGGTCTCCGACACGTTGCGGTCGCACTGTTCGAAGACGCGCTGGATGTGCTCCCAGCGGACGCGGTCGGCCGACATCGGGTTTTCCGGCGGCTGGGGCAACGGGCGGCCGTCGGCCAGCAATGCCGATTCCACAGCGTCGGCGTCGGCCGGCTTCGGCAGGTAATCGACGGCGCCGGCCTTCACCGCGGCGACGGCGGTGGCGATGTTGCCGTAGCCGGTCAGCATGACGACACGGGCGTCGGGACGGGCGTCGCGCAGGGCGGACACCACGTCCAGCCCGTTGCCGTCGCCCAGACGCAGGTCGACCACCGCGAATGCGGGGGCCGATTCCTGCGCCACCTCGATGCCGAGCTGGACGCTGTCGACCGCGACGACGTTGAAGCCGCGCTTCTCCATCGCGCGGGCCAGCCGCGTGCGGAAGGGGGCGTCGTCGTCGACGATCAGGAGGCTGCGGGTGACGTCGCCAGTGAATGTCAGTTTGACGGCATCGCCCGACAGCAGGTCATCGGATGTTTTGAGGGTGTCCACCGTGAAACCTCATTTCTTGGCGTTGATGGTCTTCCAGCGCACGGAAATCCGCGCACCGGTTCCGCCCTGATTGGAGTGCCCGCCGGCGGCCTGGTCAGCGGGCGGCGTGCCGTCCGGCGGATTGTTCGTGTACCGCACGGTCGCACCGGTCTTCTCCAGCAGCGTCTGCGCGATGAAAATTCCAAGGCCCATATGCCCACCGCCCGTCTGCCCCTTGGGGCCGGAACGCTCGCCGCGCACCGACAGATACGGCTCGCCGATGCGGCCCAGCAGATGGGGCGGGAAGCCCGGGCCGTCGTCCATCACCGTGATGGTGACGCCGCGTCCATCCCAGGCGGCGGCGACCGTCACCTTGTGGCGGGCGAACTGGTGGGCGTTCTGGATGAAGTTGCCGATGCCATGGATGATCTCCGGGCTGCGGCGCAGGAAGGGCTCCTCCGCCTCGCCGACCGGGTGCGGTTCCACGGCAAAGTCGATGTGGCCGAGACGGTGCGGGGCGGCGGCGGCATCGATCAGCGTGGTCAGCGGCAGCCGTTCGAACGGGTCGCCGCCGTCGGCCTCCGGCTTGCGCGCCAGATCGGCCAGGATCTCGCGGCAGCGCATCACCTGGCTTTGCAGAAGCTCGACATCCTCGCCATAGGGGCTGTCCGGCGGCAGGTCGCGCGCCAGCTCCTTCGCCACCACCGCGATGGTGCCGAGCGGCGAACCCAGCTCGTGCGCGGCGGCGGCGGCGAGCGCGCCGAGCGCACCCAGCCGCTGCTCGCGGGCAAGCGCCACCTGCGAGGCGGCGAGCGCATCGGCGAAGCGCCGCGCCTCCGCGGCGACGCGGAAGACGTAGCCGGCGATGAAGACCGACGACACCGTCAGCGACAGCCAGACGCCGAAGGCGTAGAGCGGCGCCATCGAGCGCACCGGCTCTTCCCACGGCAGCGGGAAGTGCCAGAGGGCGAGTGCGGTCAGGCAGATCAGGTTCAGCCCGGTCAGCAGCACCGTGCTGTAGCGCGACAGGATGGCCGCCCCCACGGTCATCGGCGCCAGCAGCAGGATGGCGAAGGGGTTGCTCAACCCGCCGGTGAGATAGAGCAGCAGCGTCAGCTGCAGCATGTCGTAGCTGAGATACAGCGCCGCATCGCGGTCGGCCAGCCGCAGCCGGCCGCCGCGCTGGGTCATCGCCACCACATTCAGCAGGGCCGACGCGCTGATGGCGGCCAGCACCGGCCCCAGCGGCAGCGGGAAGCCCAGCCCGAGATTGACGAAGGCCACCGCGGCCAACTGCCCGAGCACCGCGACCCAGCGGATCAGGATCAGCGTGCGCAGCGTGATGCGGCCGTCGGGCTGCGCCCAGTGCGGCGGCGCCGGGGAGGCCGGGACCGGTGCGGTCAGCGCGCTGGCGAGCGTCACCATGATCCTTGTCCCTGGGCCGCATGCCCCTGGCGGTTGCGGCGCTTGCCGCCATATTCTGTGCCCATGACCGAACGAACCATTCCACAGCAGCAGCCGGCCACACCCGCCATTCCCCCGGCCGTCGCCCCCGCCATCCGGGCGGAGGGGCTGACCAAGCGTTTCCCCACCCCGGACGGGCGGGACGTCACGGCGGTCGACGCCATCGGCTTCACCGTGCCGCGCGGCAGCGTCACCGGCCTTCTCGGCGGCAACGGCGCGGGCAAGACGACAACCATCTCGATGCTGCTGGGGCTGTTGCTGCCGACGGCCGGGACGGTGGAGATCCTGGGCGTCGACATGGCGCGCCATCGGCATGCCGTGCTTCCGCGCATGAACTTCTCCTCCCCCTACGTCGAGCTGCCCCATCGGCTGACGGTGCGGGAGAACCTTACCGTCTATGCCCACCTCTACGGTTTGACATGCGTCAAAAAGCGCGTCCAAGAATTGGCCGAGCATCTTGACCTGTCGCGTTTTCTGGATCGGCCGTCGGGCGGACTGTCGGCGGGGCAGAAAACCCGCGTGGCGCTGGCCAAGGCCTTGCTGAACGACCCGGAGCTTCTGCTGCTGGACGAGCCGACGGCGTCGCTCGATCCCGACACCGCCGACTGGATCCGCACATATCTCGAACGCTACCGGCTGCGCACCGGCGCCACCATCCTGCTCGCCTCCCACAACATGCTGGAGGTGGAACGGCTGTGCGACAGCGTGCTGATGATGCGGCAGGGGCGGATCGTCGACCGCGGCGCGCCGTCGGCCCTGCTCGCCCGCTACGGCCGCCAGACGCTGGAGGAGGTCTTCCTCGACATCGCCCGCGCGTCGGACGACCGCATCCTGACCGGGGAGACCGCCGATGCAGCCGAATGAGGCGGTCATTCCGCGCAACGACTTCTCGCTGCGCCGGGTCGGCGCCATGGTGCTGCGCTACTGGTACCTGCTGCGCGGCTCCTGGCCGCGCATCCTGGAGCTGGCCTACTGGCCGACCATGCAGATGATCCTGTGGGGCTACATCAACCAGTTCATGGCCTCATCCAGCGGCGGCGGCAGCGGCTGGGTGGCGCAGGGCGCCGGCGTGCTGGTCAGCGCGGTTCTGCTGTGGGACGTGCTGTTCCGCGGCCAGCTCGGCGTCTCCATCTCCTTTCTGGAAGAGATGTGGTCGCGCAACCTCGGCCATCTGTTCGTCAGCCCCTTGCGTCCCGGCGAGTGGGTGACGGCGCTGATGACCATGAGCCTGCTGCGCACCCTGATCGGCGTGCTGCCGGCGGCGGGGCTGGCGATCCCCTTCTTCGGCTATTCGGTCTTCGCTCTCGGCCTGCCGCTCGCCGCCTTCTTCGCCAACCTGATCGTGCTGGGCTGGTCGCTGGGGCTGCTGATCGTGGCGCTGATCCTGCGCTACGGCATGGGGGCGGAAGGGCTGGCCTGGATCGTCGTCTTCATGCTGGCCCCGGTCAGCGCCGTCTATTACCCGGTGTCGGTCCTGCCGGCGTGGCTCCAGCCGGTGTCGCTCGCCCTGCCGTCCGCCCATGTGTTCGAGGGCATGCGGGCGCTGGTGTTCGACGGCACGCTGCGCTGGGATCATCTGGCCTGGGCGGTCGGGCTGAACATGGTCTACATGGCGGGCGGCATCGCCGTGTTCCTGTACGCCTTCCATCGGGCGCGTGTGCGCGGTGCCTTGCTGCAAACGGGGGAATAGCGGGTAGAGTGTCCGCCCCACTTCGTCAGCCGCACCGGAGACAGCCGCCATGACCCCGCCCACCGCCGCCGGCCCTGCCACCTCCGACCTGTTCGACCGGCTCGTCGCCGGGGCGCGGCCGGATTGGTCGGCCTATGTCGACCATGCCTTCGTGCGGGGGATGGGCGACGGCACGCTGCCGCAGGCGTGCTTCCGCCATTATCTGGTGCAGGATTACCTGTTCCTGATCCATTTCGCCCGCGCCTATGCGCTCGCCATCTACAAGGGCCGCGACCTGCGCGAGATGCGGGCCTCGCTGAACGGGTTGAAGGCGATCCTCGACATGGAGATGGACCTGCATGTCGGGCTGTGCGCCGGCTGGGGCCTGCCTGCCGCCGAGCTGGAACAGGCGGCGGAGTCCAAGGCGACGATGGCCTACACCCGCTATGTGCTGGAAACCGGCTTGCGCGGCGATCTGCTGGACCTGCATGTCGCACTCAGCCCCTGCATCATCGGCTATGCGGAGATCGGCCGCCGGCTGGCGGCATTGCCGGGTGCGCTCGACGACGCCAACCCCTACCGGGTCTGGATCGCCGAATATGCCGGTGACGCCTATCAGGAGGTGGCGCGGGCGGCTCAGGAGAATTTGGACCGGCTTGCCGCCGACGGCATGACCGAGGCGCGCTTCCCCCGGCTGCTGACGATCTTCCGGCAGGCCTCCCGGCTGGAAGCGGACTTCTGGGAAATGGGGATGACGCTGGCAGGCTGACGCTGGCGATATGAGAGCGGCTGCAGGAAACAGGAGGCATCAGCCTCCTCACCCCATCGTGTGCTCCAGCAGGATCTTCGCGCCCAGCCCGATCAGCACGACGCCGCCGGCCATTTCCGCCCAGCGCCCCAGATGGTTGCCGGCGGCCTTGCCGATCAGCACGCCACCGAAGGCGACCGCGAAGGTCACCACGCCGATCAGCGCCGAGGTGGTCACCATGTCGACATCGACCAGCGCCAGGCCCGCCCCCACGGCGGCGGCGTCGATGCTGGTGGCGACAGCGGTGGTCAGCAGGGCCAGCCATTCGGCGCGCGCGCTGCGCACCGGGCCGCAATCCTCCTCGCCCTCCTCCTCGCTGTCCATGATGGCGTTGCGCAGCATCGCGCCGCCGACCGCCAGCAGCAGGCCGAAGGCGATCCAGTGATCGACCGACTCCACGAGGCTGGCGAAGGCGATGCCGACGCCCCAGCCGACCAGCGGCATGGCGAACTGGCAGACACCGAAGGCGGCCCCCACCCGCACCGCTTCCGGCAGGCCGGCACGGCGCGAGCAGGCGCCGCGGCCGAGAGCGGCGGCGAAGCTGTCCATCGAAAGGCTGAAGGCGAGCGCGAGGGACGTGGCGATCATGGCTATTCCCGGGCCAGACAACACAGTGGAACCGGACGCACTCCGGCTGGCCGCGGAGATGTCCGATCCACTGGTCTCGCCGGGTCGACCCTCTGGTCGCCGTGCGCGCCATGGCGGTAACGGCCGGAGGCCGGAACCATCCAAGTCTGTTGACGCGAACCCCACCGGATCGCTGCCGGCGGGTGGCTACTCCCCAATGACGGCGGAAGTCCTACAGGGACTAGGGGCTTGGGTCAAGCGCCGGTTTGCCGCAGGTGCGAATTGCGGCCGCGCAGGTAAGTGGCGGCCACCGAGCGGTCGTCGCCCAGCGTCACCTGGATGAACAGCTCCTCCTCCAGATTGCCGTCCACCGCCTTCATGCGATGTCGCATAGCCGGCGTTGCGGCGGAGTCGAGCACGACGACGTCGGCCCAGCGGCCGGGCTCCAGGCTGCCGATCTCGCCGGCCATGCCCAGCGCCTCGGCATTGCCGCGGGTCATCCAGTGCAAGGCGGCGAGCGCCGGCAGGTTCTGCCGCCGCAATTGCAGCACCTTGTAGGCTTCCGCCCCGGTGCGCAGCATGGAATAGCTGGTGCCGCCGCCGACGTCGGTGGCGATGGCGGTGCGCACCGGCCGATCCGGCTTCGACAAGGCGTCGAGGTCGAACAGGCCGCTGCCGATGAACAGGTTGCTGGTCGGGCAGAAGACGGCGACCGACCCGCTTTCCGACAGCCGGGCCATCTCCGCTTCCGACAGATGGATGCAGTGGCCGAACAGCGAGGTCGGTCCCAGCAGCCCGAAGCGGTCATAGACGTCGGTATAGTCGCGCGCACCGGGGAACAGCCGGCCGACCTCGGCGATCTCGTCGGTGTTCTCCGACAGGTGGGTCTGCATATGGACGCCGGGATGCTCGCGGAGCAGCGCGCCTGCCGCCTCCAGCTGCGCCTCCGTCGAGGTGATGGCGAAGCGCGGCGTCACGGCGTAGCGCTGCCGCCCGGTCCCATGCCAGCGGCCGATCAGATCCTTGCCGTCGCGGTAGCTGCTCTCCGCCGTGTCGGTCAGGGCGGCAGGCGCATGGCGGTCCATCATCACCTTGCCGGCGATCAGCCCGGCGCCGCGCGCCTCGGCCTCGGCGAACAGGGCGTCGACCGACTGCGGGTGGACCGAGCCGTAGACGACCGCCGTGGTCGTGCCGTTGCGCAGCAGCTCGTCCATGAAGAAGGCGGCGTTGGCGGCGGCATGGGCCGGGTCGGCGAAGCGCTGCTCCTCGATGAAGGTGTATTTTTCCAGCCAGTCGAGCAGCTGAGCGCCGTAGGAGGCGATGACCTGAGTCTGCGGGAAATGGATGTGGGTGTCGATGAAGCCCGGCAGCACCAGCTTGCCGCTGTGGTCGTCGACCGCCACCCCGTCCGGAACCCGGCCGCGCAGGTCGGCCCACTCGCCGGCCTCCAGAATCCGCCCGTCCGCCCCGACCAGCAGCAGCCCATCCTCACGATAGGTCAGGCAGTCGAGATCCCCCGGCCCGGCGGGCGCACGATGGAAGCTGAGCAGGCGCCCGCGGATGGCGGCGGAAACGGAGGTGGCAGGAGACTGGTCGGGCATGGGGGTCCGGTTCGATGGAGTGCTGTGAGGGAGGGTTACTTAATGTCCCCGGACCACGCCGCCAACACCGCCCGCTCCTGCGGGGTGATTCCGGTGATGTTGGCGGGGGGCATGGCGCTGCTGTAGCCGGCCTGCAGGCGGATCTGCTCGGCATGGCGGAGGATGCCGTCGCCCTCCAGCACGACGCCGCGCGGCGGGGTGGCGATGCCCTCCCACACCGGCTGGGCGGCATGGCACATGCTGCATCGGGTGGCGACGATCTCCTCCACCTGATTGAAGCCGACCTTCACCGGCGCCGCAGCCGCCGTATCGGCCGTCGCCGGCCCCATGGTGCTGAGCCAGATGCAGCCCAGCATGCCGGCGGCGGCCACCCCCCAGGTCCACCAGGGCGTCGGCTTGCCGGCATGGCGGCTGTTGAAGAAATGGCGGATCGCCGTGCCGACAACCAGGACCAGCGCCACCATCACCCAGTTGTAGCGGGTGGAGCTGACCAGCGGATAATGGTTGGACAGCATCAGGAAGACGACCGGCAGGGTCAGGTAATTGTTGTGCAGCGAGCGCTGCTTCGCCTTCTTGCCCAGCGACGGGTCCGGCGTCTCGCCGCGCAGCATGGCGGCCACCGTCCTGCGCTGGTTGGGAATGATCAGCATGAAGACGTTGCAGGCCATCATCGTCGCCATCAGGGCACCGACCTGCAACATGGCGCCGCGCCCGCTGAAGATCTTCGTCATGCCCCAGGCGGTCGCCACCAGCATGACGAAGCCGGCGACAGCCAACGCCCCGTCGTTGCGGCCGAGCGGCGACTTGCACATCAGGTCATAAGCGACCCAGCCCGCCACCAGCGCGCCGACGCTGATCGCCACCGCCTGCCAATGGCTGAGCGCCAGCACGTCCTGGTCGATCAGGAACAGATCGGCGCCGCGGTAATAGAGCACGCACATCAGGAAGAAGCCGCTGAGCCACGTCGCGTAGGATTCCCACTTGAACCAGGTCAAATCCTCCGGCAACTGCGGCGGGGCGACCATGTATTTGGTCATGTGGTAGAAGCCGCCGCCATGGATCTGCCAGGCGTCGCCCGCCGTCCCGGCCGGCGCCCCTGCCCGCTTGCGCAACGAGGCGTCGAGATGGATGAAGTAGAAGGACGATCCGATCCAGGCGATGGCGGTGATGACGTGCAGCCACCGCGCCAGGGCGTTGATCCATTCCCACAGGATGGGCTCCATCGCGCGCACGCTCCTTCCGGTCAGGTCGATGGCTTGACTGTAAGGCCAGTGTGCAGCTGCGGAAAACCATTCGTCCGTCCCAACAGCTTCAAAAAATGACGAAAGATGGAGCTGTGGCCGCAAGCCCCCTTCCGGAGGGGTGCGACGGAGGCAGGGACGATCATGGCGATGCTGTCAGCCGCCCATCCCATTAGAAACCGTAATGTAAAAGATTAATATTATTCCATTTCCTAATTCAACAGTCCGCTCTAACCAGTTCTCAGGTCATCGGGGTGGGGATGAAGGTGATGCAGACGGTGAGCGGTCTCGCACTGTTCGTGCTGGCGGCAACGATTTCCCCCGGCGGGGCCACGACGCTTGCCACCGCATCGGGCATGAATTTCGGCTATCGGGGGTCGCTTCCGCTGATCGCCGGCATATCGCTGGGCCTCGCCGGCATGGCCGCCGCCGCAGCGGCCGGGATCGAGGGGATATTCGTTGCCGTGCCGGCGATACAGACGGCGGTCAAGATCGCGGGAACGGCTTATCTGCTCTGGCTGGCATTTCAACTGTCACGGACGGGCGCCCCAAAGACGAGCGGATCGGTTGCCAAGCCGGCGAGCATCGCGGGCGGTGCCTGGCTTGTCCTTTACAATCCGAAGGGCTGGGCGATGACCACCGGAGCCGCCGCATCCTTCTCGTCGATTGGCGACGGCCCGGTCGAAGTTGCCGCTATTCTCGGAGTCGCCTTCGGATGCTTCGCGTCTGTCTCCCTGTCGGTCTGGTGCCTGGGCGGCCAGTTGCTCCGGCGCGTGCTGACCCGGGACCGGCAGTGGAGAGCCCTCAACATCGCACTGGCGCTTCTCCTGGTCGCATCGATCCTGCCGATCTGGATGGGGCCATGACGGCGAATCCGCTGCCGCCGGAAGCCCCGAACCGTCGATCGATTGCCAACCCTGCCGCGAATTGGTAGAGGGACTAATTCTTCCTCGCAGCGCACGGCTCTTCGCGATGCCCAAGTCCGGCAGCACAGTCACCCGCCGTGCCCTCCTGATGCTGCTCGCCGCCGCCTTCGCGCTGCTGGCGATCATCGCGATGTCGGGATGGCTGGCGGACAGCACGCAGCAATATTCCCGCTCCGTCAGCCGGATAACGGCCCTGCGCGTCGCCGCAGGAACCCTGCTCAGCCAGTTGCAGGATGCCGAGATCGGGCAGCGCGGCTACCTGCTGACCGAGGACCGCAACTATCTCAAGCCCTACGAGGCGGCCGTCGCGGCGGTGGACGCCACCATAGCCCGGCTGCGCGAGCTGGCCGACGGCGATGCCGGCGAGCTGCGCATCGTCGACCGCCTGTCCGTCCTCGCCGCCGCCAAGCGGGAGGAGCTGGCGGAGACCATCGCCCTGATGGCGGCCGGCCGACGGGACGACTCCCTGGCCATCGTGCAGACCGGGCGCGGCATGAGGCTGATGGACGATGCCCGGCGCTCGCTGGCCGAGCTGATCACGCCTGCCGATGCGCAACTCGACACCCAGCTCCGCGCCCTGACCGGGCAGGCCAGGACTTCGGGCTGGGTGGCGATCCTGGGCGGCCTGTTCATCCTGCTGGTCGTCGGCGGCGCCGTGTGGATCGCGGTCGGCTATACGCGCGCCCTCATGCAGGCGCAGCGCGCGATCCAGTCCCTCAACGATTCCCTGGAGCAGCGCGTGTCGGACCGCACCATGGAATTGCAGCGGGCCAACGACGAGATCCAGCGCTTCGCCTACATCGTCAGCCACGACCTGCGCGCGCCGCTGGTCAACGTGATGGGCTTCACCAGCGAACTCGAGGTGGGGCTGGCCAGCGTGACCGCCGACCTCGTCCGCCGCCCGGCGGACGGCGACGACGCCACGGCGGCGGAGGCGCGGCGGGCGGTCGCCGAGGACATGCCGGAGGCCATCGGCTTCATCCGCACGTCGACGACGAAGATGGACCGCCTGATCAACGCCATCCTCGCCCTGTCGCGCCAGGGCCGCCGGACGCTGAACCCCGAACCCGTCTCCATGCAGGCTCTTCTGGAAAATGTGGTCGCCAGCAACCGCCACCGGGCCGGCGAACTGGGCTGCGCCGTCGACATCGCCGGTCCGCTGCCGTCGCTCGTCTCCGACCGGCTCGCCCTGGAGCAGGTGTTCGGGAACCTGCTGGACAATGCGATCAAATACCTCGATCCCGCCCGGCCCGGCCGGATCGCCATCCGCGGACGGCCGGAGGAGGACTCGCTGATCTTCGAGGTCGTGGACAACGGCCGCGGAATAGCACCGCAGGATCACGAACGCATCTTCGAGCTGTTCCGCCGCTCGGGCGTGCAGGACCGTCCGGGAGAGGGAATCGGCCTCGCCTATGTCCGCACGCTCGTCCGGCGCCTGCAAGGCGATGTCACCGTCGATTCCGTTCCTGGACAGGGCAGTATCTTTCGCATAAGCCTTCCGAAAGTTCTTGCCCTGTCTCCGGAGAAGCCCGCTCATGAATCGTGACCCCCAAACGGTCTGCATCGTCATGATCGAGGACGACGAGGGCCACGCCCGCCTGATCGAGAAGAACATCCGGCGGGCCGGCGTGACCAACGAGATCGTGCCCTTCACCGACGGCACCAGCGCGCTCGACTACCTGTTCGGCCCGGACGGCAGCGGACAGGCCAGCACGGGCCGGGCGCTTCTGATCCTGCTGGATTTGAACCTGCCGGACATGACCGGGGTCGATATCCTGTCCAGGCTGAAGGCCAATCCCCACACCAAGCGTTTCCCCGTCGTGGTGCTGACCACCACCGACGACCGGCAGGAAATCCAGCGCTGCTACGACATCGGGGCCAACGTCTACATCACCAAGCCGGTGAATTACGAAAGTTTCGCCACCGCGATCCGGCAGCTGGGGCTGTTCTTCTCCGTCATCCAGGTCCCTGAGGCGGAGGCATGACCGACCCGGCCATACGCATCCTCTACATCGACGACGACGTTGCCCTGGCTCGGTTGGTGCAACGGCGGCTCGAACGGCGCGGCTACGCGGTGGAGTGGGCGAAGGACGGCCGGGACGGGTTGGAGCGGTTGGAACGGGGCGGCATCGCGGTGGTCGGGCTGGACCACGAGATGCCGGGAGCGACCGGGTTGGACATCCTGCCGGCCCTGCTGTCTCGCGAGACCCCCCCGCCGGTCATCTACGTCACCGGCGCCGGCGACACGCGGGTGGCCGTCGCGGCGCTGAAGGCCGGTGCTGACGACTACGTTCCCAAGGAGGTCGGCGAAGGATTCTTCGATCTGCTGGCGGCGGCCATCGAGCAGGCCCTTGAAAAGGCCCATCTGCGCAGGGAACGGGAGCGGGCGGACCGGGAGGTGCGGGCTGCCCGGGACAGGGCGGAAATGCTGCTGCGGGAGGTCAACCACCGGGTCGCCAACAGCCTGGCCCTGGTGGCGGCCTTCGTGCGCATGCAGCGGTCGGGCCTGTCCGATTCCATGGCCCGCACCGCCCTGGACGAGACCCAACTGCGCATCACCGCCATCGCCGGCATCCACCGAAGCCTCTACACCTCCGACGACGTGCGATCCGTCCGCTTCGACACCTATCTGGAAACGCTGCTCGCCGAAATGCACACCGCCATGGCGTCCCAGCGCCCGGACAGCTTCGTCGTCGTCGCCGACGAGGTCTCCGTGCCGACCGACAAGGCGGTGTCCCTGGCGGTCATCGTGACCGAACTGGTCACGAACGCCTGCAAATACGCCTATCCCGACGGCCGGGCCGGCAGCATCCGCGTGCGGGCGATGGCCGCCGAAGGACAGCTGTCGGTGAGCGTCGAGGATGACGGGGTCGGCTTCTCCGGCGACGATGCCCCCCAGGGAACCGGGCTTGGCACCCGTATCGTCCAGGCGATGGCGTCCAGCCTGGGGGCGCTGCTGCATCATGACCGCCAGCATGCCGGCACCCGGGTGACGCTGACGATGCCGCTGCAGCCGCTCTGACCCCATCGGACCGCCCCTGTCAGGGGTCGGACAGGAGACCGGCGGCCATCCTTCCAAACCCCATGGACAGGATGCCGCACCCAAGCTATATCTCCGCCGACAAGGTGAGTAAGCACTCACTTATCACTAGCGACCGACCCAGCCCCGTCCGATGGCTCCCTTCTGATGGCCCCGCGCCTCGACAGCCACGCCCGCAAGCGGGCGATCCTCGACGCCGCCTTGCCGCTGTTCGCGCGCAAGGGCTTCGCCGCGACCACCACCAAGGAGATCGCGCAGGCCGCCGGCGTGTCGGAAGCGCTGATCTTCAAGCATTTTCCGTCCAAGGCCTCGCTCTACGAATCGATCTTCCTCTGCTGCATCGACGGCGATCCGGAATATGAACGGCTGGTCTCCCTGCCGCCCGCCACCGGAACGCTGGTGCAGATGATCCAGGGGATGGTGAACTACTTCGTGATCGAGCTGCCGGCCGATCCGGACGAGCGCGCCCGTCATCGCCTGTCGATCATCAGCCTGTTGGAAGACGGCGAATTCATGCGGCAGGTCTTCGAGGGCATCCGAAGCCGCTTCCTGCCCTGCTTCGCCGCCTCCATCGAGGCCGCGACCGCCGCCGGCGACCTGACGCCGGGACCGGTCGATGCGGAGAACGGCTTCTGGCTTGCCGAGCATCTGTGCGAGATGATGGCCACCGTCTGCCTGTCCGGCGGGGCCATCGTCCCTTATCCTTGCGGCCGTCCCGACCTTGCGCGCCAGACCATCTGGTTCATCCTGCGCGGGCTCGGCCTCAGCGACGCCGCCATCGCCGCGCATGAGAGCGGCGGGCGCTTTCCCTTCGTGCCTTCCCAGCCGCCGCCGGCAAACGATGCGGCCAAGCCCGCACATGGCTCAGCCAAGACTGACGACCCCACACCCGAGAGACCGGAGTAGCCTATCGTGACCCTGGACCATTCGCCAAAGACCGAGACGTCATTCGGCCACCCGGCGTCCGAGCCGGGCCGCGGGGCGCCTCCCCCCACCTCGCCGCCGCGCAAGCCGGTGACGCGCGGGCGGCTGACCGTGCGCATCGTCATCACGCTGGTGATCCTGGGACTGCTGGGTGCGGGGCTTTACGGCTTCAACAGCTTCCGCGCCAAGGCCATCGCCGACTTCTTCGCCAACAACAAGCCGCCGCCCACCCCGGTGGCGCTGGCCGAGGCGACGGTGCAGACCATCCCGAAATACCTTCCGGCCATCGGCACGCTCCAGGCCGCGCGTCAGGTGACGGTGGCCCCCGAGGTCGCCGGGCGCATCGACCGCATCCCCTTCGAATCGGGTGCCCGCGTCAAGGCCGGCGACCCGCTGGTGCAGCTGAACGACGCCACCGAGCAGGCCGACCTGCTGGCCCAGCGCGCCCAGGCGCGTCTGGCCGAACTGAACCTGGAGCGCTACCGCGACCTGCGCCGCAGCCAGGCGACGCCCCAGAGCAACGTCGACCAGTATCAGGCGCAGCTGGACGAGACCAACGCGAACATGAAGCGGACCAGCGCGCTGATCGGCCAGAAGCTGATCAAGGCGCCGTTCGACGGCGAGCTCGGCATCCGGCAGGTCAATGTCGGCGACTACGTCAATCCCGGCGCCACCATCGTCACCCTGACCGACCTGTCGCAGCTCTACATCAACTTCACCCTGCCGGAACAGAGCTTCACCAAGCTGTCGGTCGGCCAGAGCGTGCTGATCAATGTCGATGCCCTGCCCGGCCGCGATTTCGAGGCGAAGATCACCACCATCGAGCCGCAGGTCAGCGCCGACACCCGCGCCGTCAAGGTGCAGGCGACCATGGACAACCGCGAACGCCAGCTGCGGCCGGGCATGTTCGCCAATGTCCGCGTCGTCCTGCCGCCGCAGCCCAACACGCTGACCGTGCCGGAAACCGCGGTCGACTACACGGTCTACGGCGATTCCGTCTTCGTCGCGACCCAGCAGAAGACCCAGGACGGCAAGGAGCAGCTGGTGGTGGAGCGCAAGCCGGTCAAGGTCGGCGACCGCCTCGCCAACCGCGTGGAGATCCGCAGCGGCCTCAACGCCGGCGACCGCGTCGTGGTGTCGGGCCAGCTGAAGCTCGCCAACGGTGCGGCCGTGGTTCCGGCGGAGAAGAATCCGCTGACCCCGCCGCAGACCCTGCCGCAGAACTGAGGCCGACGCCATGGGCAGTTTCACCGACATCTTCATCCGCCGGCCGGTCCTGTCGCTCGTGGTCAGCCTGCTGATCCTGCTGGTCGGGGCGCGTGCGCTGCTGGAGCTGCCGATCCGGCAGTATCCCCAGCTGCAGAACACGGTCATCACCGTGACCACCAGCTATCCCGGCGCCTCGCCGGAGCTGATGCAGGGCTTCATCGCCACGCCGATCGAACAGGCGGTCTCCTCCGCCGAGGGGCTGGACTATCTGACCTCCTCCTCGACCCAGGGGCAGAGCGTCGTCACCGCCTATGTCCGGCTGAACTTCGACCCCAACGTCGCGATGACAGACGTGATGGCGAAGGTGCAGCAGGTCAAATACCAGCTGCCGCGCGAGGCCAACGACCCGGTCATCCTGAAATCGACCGGCGAGACGACCTCGATCCTCTATATGGGCTTCTCCAGCCCCGAATTGTCGGGAGCGGCGATCTCCGACTATCTGACGCGCGTGGTGCAGCCGGTGCTGTCCACGGTGGAGGGCGTCGCCCGCGCCCAGATCCTGGGCGGCCAGACCTTCGCCATGCGGCTGTGGCTCGACCCGGTCAAGATGGCGGCGCGCAACATCTCGCCGGCCGACGTCTCGGCGGCGATCACCGCCAACAACTACCAGTCGGCCCCCGGCCAGACCAAGGGCGTCTTCGTCATCTCCAACGTCACCGCCAACACCGGCCTGACCGACGTCGAGCAGTTCCGCGACATGGTGGTGAAGGCCAAGGACGGGGCGCTGGTCCGCATGCGCGACATCGCCACGGTCGAACTCAGCTCCAAGAGCTTCGACGCCAGCGTGGCGATGAACGGGCAGCAGGCGATCTTCATCGGCGTCGACGCCACCCCCACCGGCAACCCGCTGAACATCGTCGCCGACATCCGCAAGATGGAGCCCGACCTGCGGCGCAACCTGCCGCCCAACATGAACATGGAGATCGTCTACGACAGCACCCGCTTCATCCAGGCCTCCATCGACGAGGTGGTGAAGACGCTGCTGGAGGCGGTCGCCATCGTCATCGTCGTCATCTTCCTGTTCCTCGGCAGCCTGCGCTCGGTTCTGATCCCGGTGGTCACCATCCCGCTGTCCATCGTCGGTGCGGCCACCTTCATGCTGGCGCTGGGATTCTCGCTGAACCTGCTGACGCTGCTGGCGATGGTGCTCGCCATCGGCCTCGTCGTCGACGACGCCATCGTGGTGGTGGAGAACATCCACCGGCATATCGAGCACGGCAAGTCGAAGGTCGCCGCATCGCTGATCGGCGCCCGCGAGATCATCGGGCCGGTCATCTCCATGACCATCACGCTGGCGGCGGTCTATGCCCCCATCGGCCTGCTGGGCGGCCTGACAGGCGCACTGTTCCGCGAATTCGCCTTCACGCTGGCCGCATCGGTGATCGTGTCGGGCGTGGTGGCGCTGACGCTGTCGCCGATGATGTGCTCCGTCATCCTGAAGGAGGGGGAGCCGGGCCGCTTCGCCGCCTTCCTCGACCGCCAGTTCGAACGGCTGGCGGGCTGGTACGAGCGGCGGCTGCACGGCATGCTCGACTATCGCGCCGCGACCCTGCTGTTCGCGGTCGGCATCCTGCTGTCGGTCGGCTACCTTTTCGCCAACACCATGTCGGAACTGGCGCCGGAAGAGGACCAGGGCATCCTGTTCGGCATCTCCAAGGGGCCGCAATACGCCAACCTCGACTACATCGACAGCTTCGGCAAGCAGATCGACGAGACCTTCGCCGCCTTCCCGGAGACCGACACCCGCTTCATCCTGACCGGCCTGCCCACCCTGAACCAGGGCTTCGCCGGCATGATCCTGAAGCCGTGGGCGGAGCGCAAGCGGACGGCCAAGGAACTGCAGCCGCTGGCCCAGGCCGAGCTGGGCAAGGTGACGGGCATCAACGTGTTCCTGGTGTCGCCGCCGGCCCTGCCCGGCTCCACCGGTGGCCTGCCGGTGCAGATGGTGATCTCCAGCCCCGGCGACTACCGCACCATCTTCGACGCCATCGAGCGGATCAAGGACGCCGCCACCAAGAGCGGCATGTTCATCGTCACCGACAGCGACCTGCAATATGACAGCCCGGTCGTCCGGCTGAAGATCGACCGCGCCAAGGCCGCCGATCTCGGGCTGACCATGCAGTCGGTGTCGAGCACGCTGTCGGTGCTGGTCGGCGGCAACTACGTCAACCGCTTCAACCTGAACGGCCGCTCCTACGAGGTCATCCCCCAGGTGCCGCGGGCGGACCGCCTGACTCCTGAGTCGCTGACCAACTACTATGTCACCTCCGGTTCGGGTGCCCAGATCCCGCTGTCCACCGTGGTGTCGGTGGAAACCGCGGTGGAGCCCAACGCGCTGAACAAATACAACCAGCTGCCGTCGGCCACCTTCTCGGCCGTGCCGATGCCGGGCGTCTCGATGGGTCAGGTCGTCGACTTCCTGGAGGAGCAGGCGCGCACCCAGCTGCCGGCCGGCTTCAACCATGCCTACCTGTCGGAATCGCGCCAGTTCGTGACGGAGGGCAGCCAGCTGATGATCACCTTCGCCTTCGCGCTGATCGTGATCTATCTGGTGCTGGCGGCGCAGTTCGAGTCGCTGCGCGACCCGCTGGTGATCCTGGTGTCGGTGCCGATGTCGATCTGCGGCGCGCTGCTGCCGCTGTTCTTCGGCGTCGCCACCATGAACATCTACACCCAGGTCGGCCTGGTGACGCTGATCGGCCTGATCTCCAAACACGGCATCCTGCTGGTGGAGTTCGCCCGCGAGATGCAGCTCAACGAGGGCGTCGACCGCCGCACCGCCATCGAGCATGCCGCCCGCGTCCGCCTGCGCCCGATCCTGATGACCACCGCGGCGATGGTGGTCGGCCTGCTGCCGCTGCTGACCGCGGCGGGCGCCGGTGCGGCCAGCCGCTTCTCCATCGGTCTGGTCATCGTGTCGGGCATGCTGATCGGCACGCTGTTCACCCTGTTCGTCCTGCCGGCGGTCTACACCCTGCTGGCCAAGGACCACTATGCCGCCTCGCGCTCCAGCCGGGCGGAGCAGCTGCGCAGCACGACCTGACGCGCAGTCGGGCATCCTTCGACGAAAACAGGCCCCTCCCCACCGGGAGGGGCCTGTTTTCGTTCGGGGCCTCTCACCCCGCCAGTTCCGCCGGCACCGGCAGGTCCTCGCCCTCCTCGCGGCGGAGCATCCAGATCATCCAGCGTTCCGTGTGGATCAGCAGGCGCCGGGTCTCGACGCTGTCGCAGCCGCGGCTGTGGCTGCGCAGGAGGCGGATGGCACGGCAGATGGCGGACTGTGGGTCCTGGGCTCGTTCCGGCACGGGAGGGGTCCTCGGTGGCTGTGCGGGGGTTGGTGCGGGCTCTCCGACACATAGCGGACCGGTCCGCAACCAAAGCGTGATCTTTCTTGGCTTCGCGCAGAATCCTTTCCGGCCGCCATTCCAAAGTTGCGTATCTCAGCCGGAACGATGCGGAAGGTGACGGTCGACGTTTCAGGGGGCGCCGCCGGTTACGGGTGCTTGACCGTGCCATGCCCGTCGCAGGCCACCCTGTGCGCTCTTGTCCCTACCTGCGGCATTTATCGAATGTTATATCTTTCGTTCTAGACCATCGTCCGGGCCGTCGCCGTCACGAATGCTGTCCGTCCAAGCGCCGGCATTTCACACCTGCAGCCCGTGGGGATCCAAACGCCATGACCAAGCGACCGTTCGCCCGCCTCGCAGCCCTCTGTTCCGCCGTCCTGTGCGGCCTGGCGGCCAATGCTCCGTCTCCGGCGCAGGCGGAGGAGCAGGCGTTCCGAATCGGCATCGCCCCGCACACCAGCGCCCGCGTCATCATCGAGCAGTACCAGCCGGTCCGCCGCGCGGTGGAGGCGGCACTGGGCCGGCCGGTGGAGATCGTGACGGCGCCCGACTTCACCGCCTTCGCCCGCCGCGCGGTCGAGCAGGAATACGACATCGCCGTGACCACCGGCCATCAGGCGGAGATGCTGCGCAAGGATGCCGGTTATCTGCCGCTGCTGACCTACAAATCGGACTTCCGCGCCGTGCTGGTGACGGCGGCCAAGGGGCCTTACCAGACGGTGCAGTCGCTGGCCGGCACCACCGTGCTCGGTCTCAGCCCGTCGTCGCTGGTCACCCTGTGGGGCCAGCACTGGCTGGCCGACCGGAAGCTGCCGAACATCCAGCTGCGCTATGTCAGCGCCGCCGACAGCGTGGCCCAGCTGATCCTGGCCGGCGATGCGTCGGCCGGCTTCATGTCGCTGGCCAACCGCGCCAAGCTGGCGCCGGAGGTGCAGGCGCAGCTGTCCACCATCGCCGAAAGCCGGTCGATGGCCGGGCGCGTCTATATGCTGAACGGCAAGCAGGCGGCGGTGCTGGAGCCGCTGCGCAAGGCCCTGTTCGCCTTCGGCGAAACCGCGGAGGGCCGGACCTATTTCGACGCCAACCAGCTGGGCGGCTACCGCCCGGTCACCGACGAGGAGCTGGAGGCGATGGAGCCGCTCGCCGACGAGGTCCGGAGCGTTCTGAAGGCCGGGAAATGATCCTGTCCCGTCTGGCGCCCTGGAAGACGCTGCGCGGGCGCATGCTGGCCGCCGCCATGGCGGTCGAGGCGATCATGCTGACCCTGCTGGTCGCCAACAGCGTGCGCCTGCTCTACGGCAGCCTCGCCGAGCAGGCCAAGCTGCATGCCGAACAGGTGGCGCCGGTGCTGAACGCCGCCCTGGTGGCGCCGCTGGCCCAGCGCGACTATGCGACGCTGCAGGCGGTGCTGGACGAAAGCCGCTCCACCGGCGGCGTGCTCTATCTCGCCGTCGCCGACAGCACGGGCAAGCTGGCGGCGACCAGCGGCTGGCCGCAGGACCGCAGCCTGCCCGCCCCCGACCCGGCGCTGACGCTGGATGCCAAGGATGGCGTCGCCCGCTACGACGTGACGGTGCCGGTGTCGCTGGCCGGCCAGAAGCTGGGGGTGGTGCAGTTCGGCCTGGATCTGGCCCATATCGTCCAGGCCCGGCGCGACCTGCTGACCCAGGGCATCGCCATCGCCCTGTCGGAGATCCTGCTGTCGGCCGGGCTTCTGACCCTGCTCGGCCTATGGCTGACCCGCCATCTGGCGGCGCTGGCGCGGGCCAGCGAGCGGGTGGCGGCCGGAGATTACAGCCCGCCGGCCCTGGCGGAGGGCGACGACGACATCGGCCGGCTGGGGGCCGCCTTCAACACCATGTCCCACGCCATCAAGGAGCGTGTCGACCAGCTGACCGTGGCGCTCGACGAGCAGGAGGCGCTCGCCCGCGACGTGGAGCACGAGCGCGCCCGCCTGTCGGCCCTGCTGTCGGCGATGGATTTCGGCGTGCTGTTCGTCGGCGGCGACGGGCGCATCGCCTATGCCAACCCGGCCTTCTCAGCCCTGTTCGCCATTGCCGGGGCGCCGGTCGGCCACCGGCTGGACGAGACGCTGGCCAATGCCGGCAACGCCCCGCGCGACACCGACCACACGCTGCTGTCGGCAGTGGACGGCGACGAGCGGCGCGAGATGACGTTGACCGACGGGCGCATCGTCAGCTGGCACAATGTGCCGGTGCGCAACGCCGCGGGGAACGCCATCGGCAAGCTGTGGCTGTGCATCGACGTGACCGAGCCGCGGCGCGCCGCCGAACAGCTGCTCCAGGCCAAGGAAAAGGCGGAAGCCGCCAGCCGGTCGAAGACCGAATTCCTGGCGACCGTCAGCCACGAGCTGCGCACCCCGATGAACGGCGTGCTGGGCAACCTGGCCCTGCTGGCGGATGCGTCGCTGCCGGCGGAGGAGAAGCGGCTGGCCGACGTCGCCCGCCGGTCGGCCGAAACGCTGCTGCGGCTGCTGGACGACATTCTGGACCTGTCGAAGCTGGAGGCCCGCCGCATCGACCTGGAGGAGGCGGACTGCGCCCTGCCCCAGCTGATCGACGGCGTGCTGGAGGTGCTGCGCCCCAACGCCACCGACAAGGGGCTGGGGCTGTCGGCCCGGCTGATGCCGTCGGTGCCGGAGGTGATCGTCACCGACCCGGCCCGGCTGCGCCAGATTTTGTTCAATCTTGTCGGCAACGCGGTGAAATTCACCGAAGAGGGCCACATCGCCGTGCGGGTGCGCCGGCTGGACCGCGATCCTGCCGAATTCGTTCCCTACGGACGTCCGGGCTCCTTCCTGCTGGAGTTCGAGGTGGAGGACACCGGCATCGGCATCGCGCCCGAGTCGGTGCCGACCCTGTTCGACCGCTTCACCCAGGCCGACAGCTCCATCACCCGGCGCTATGGCGGCACCGGGCTGGGTCTGGCGATCTGCCGCGACCTCTGCCTGCTGATGGGCGGCAGCATCGCCGTCGACACCGCCCCCGGTCGCGGCAGCGTCTTCCGCTTCACCATCGTCGCCGGTCCCGGCGATCCGTCGGCGCTGCGCCGCATCGACGCCGGCAACGGGACCAGCCTGGGCGAGGCCGCGCGCATCGCCGCCTTGCCACCGCTGCGCGTGCTGGCGGTCGACGACATCGAGGTGAACCGCGACATCGTCCGCGGCATCCTGGAACGCGCCGGCCACAGCGTGGCGCTGGCCGCCAGCGGCGGCGAGGCGGTGCGCATGGTGCGCGACCAGCCCTTCGACCTCGTGCTGATGGACATCCAGATGCCGGGCATGGACGGGCTGACCGCCACCCGCCGCGTACGCGAACTCCAAGGAGACAGGGGCAGCGTGCCGATCCTGGCGCTGACCGCCCATGCGTCGGGCAGCTCGCGGCCGGAATGCCTGTCGGCCGGAATGAACGGCTTCGTCACCAAGCCCTTGCGTCCCGCCCTGCTCTTCGCCGAAATGGCTTCGGTGCTGGGCAAGGGCAATGGCGGGAACAGCCCGCTCCCCACGCCCGAACAGGCCACGCCCAGGCCGGCCGCTCCCAAACCCCCGTCTCCGCAGGCTGACATGACCGATATCCCGGACGCCGACCTCCTGGACGAAGAGCAGGTCTCCCTGCTGCTGGAGGTGCTGACGGCCGACGACTGGAAAGCGTCCGTCGCCGGCTTCACCGACAATGGCCGCAAGACCGTCGACAGCCTGATTGCGCAGGCCCGTGCCGGAGAGCCGCACGACCGAACCGCCCACACGCTGAAGGGCACCTCGCTCAATCTCGGCGCAGCCGCCCTCGGCCGGCTGGCGAAGGAGTTGGAACACGCGCCCGCCGCCGCGGTTCTGGACCAGGAGAAGAGACTCCACGACCTGCTCGACCGCTCGCTGGCCGCCCTGGCCTCACGCACGCCGATCGCCACCTGAACGGATAAGCCAACGGTTGGCCAGTACCCAACAGGCAATGGCGGCTTCCACATTCGGACAGGTGGTCGCGGCACAAAAGCTTCCCTGAAGCGTTGATCCATTGGAACAACGACCAGAGAGGCACCATGAGCGAGCTTGCGGACGATCTCGACCAATGGACCGGCACGCGGTCCGGGGTGAGGATTGACCGGGTGCGGCCGGCGGTTCGTCAGGCAATGACCGCCGCCGGTTTCACGCCGATGGATTTGGGCGATGGCAGCCATGCCTGGTATCGCCGGTCCGACGACGGCACCCATGCGATGATCTCGCACAACAACGCGCTGGACGGCGACCCGGCGGTCAAGGACTGGATCGTCGGCCAGTATGGCGAGCGCGGCGGCTTCGTCGAGGTCGGCGGCCTGCCCCTGGCCCGCGCGCTGCAAGGGGCCGATGTCCTGCCGTCGCCGGTGAGGCCGGACGGATCGCTGGTGGAGGCGCTCTATCCCTCTCTCCAACAGGCACTTGATGATCTGGGGTGATAGTCCAGCCCGAGCTTGCGAATGGCCCAATGGGCGATGACCAAAGGTCTGCGGGCGATGACCAAGGTCGTGCTGGACAAGCGGACGGCTGAACGGAAAAGCTCACGCCGGTTGCCGGATGGGATTACGCCCCCCATCTGTCCGCCGACCACCGCTTTGACCAGCAGCGAGCCGCCTGTCCATGGAAGCAGACCGATCCAAGCCCTTGCGCATCCTGCTCGTCGAAGACGAACCGCTGGTGGCCATGGCCATCGAGGATTCGCTTGAAGTCCAGAATGTCGTCGTCGTCGGCCCCGCCGGCACGGTGGCGGAGGCGCTGGACCTGATCGCCAAGGGCGGCATCGACGCCGCCCTGCTGGACGTCACCCTGCGCGGCGAGCGTGTCGACAGCGTCGCCGACGCTCTGGGCGCCAAGGGAATCCCCTTCGTCTTCACCACCGGTCATGGCGCGGCCGGCCTGCCGAAGAGCCACCAGACCCGCCCGGTCCTGACCAAGCCCTTCCGCGAGGTCGAGATGACCGACGCCATCGACCGCCATTTCCGCGGCGGGGCATAACGCCCCGCCCCACTGCGTCCCAAAACTCCTCCCCCTGCCCTGCTCAGCCCGGCCGCCCATCGGCCCGCGGCGACAGCAGGACCGGGGCGTAGGCGACGAGATACAGGGCGAAGGCGGCGATCCAGGCGTAGCCCGACCATTGCAGCGCCGCCCAAACCCAGTCCACCGGCAGCAGCGGCGAGGCGGTGCGGCCGACCGCGGCGACCGTCAGCAGCACATAGGCGGCGACCGTCGCCCGCGACACCGCCAGCGGCCGCCCGGTGTGGCCGAGCGAGGCGCGGCTCATCACCGCCAGGATCAGCGTGGCGAAGGCGCCGACCGTCATCGCGTGGGTTGCCGCCGCCGCCGGCAGACCGGCCAGGGCATGCAGCCCGCGCAAGGTCAGGGCCACCGGCACCCACAGATAGCCGACATGCAGGATCCACAGGATCGGCGAACGCCACGCTTTCCAGCCCTGCCAGCCGGCCAGCCGCACGGCATGGGCCGCCGCCGCCGCGAGCGCGATCGATCCGGTGACCACCGAGTCCGGGCCCACCATCGCCGCCGGGATCAGCGCCAGCGTCAGAACCAGCGTCGGCCGCTCCACCATCGGCCAGGACCGCACGCTCGACACCTCCTTGTTTGGGCCCGCCTTGCCGAGCCCGTTGCGGGTGAAGGCCGGCAGGATGCGCCCGCCGATCACCGTCACCATCATCAGGACGATGCCGAGCCCCAGCGCGAAGCCGGCATCCGCCCCGCCATCCAGCATCTCCAGCCAGTCCAGATGGATCAGCAGGTTGGCGACGGTCAGCAGCCCGATCAGGATCAGGAAGGCGCTGTTGCGCCACTTGCCCGCCTTCACCAGCGGCCGGGCGAGCGCGATGCCGAGCCCCGGCAGGAAGGCGATGTCGATCACCGCCGCCACCGCCTCCGGCGTGCCCGTCCACGGGAACACGGCGACGCGGCCGGCCATCCACAATGCTGCGAGCGCCATCAGCGGCGCGCCGGCAACCGCCCTGGTCCCCGTCCAGCTCGGCACCGCGGTCAGCAGGAAGCCGGCGACGGCGGCGACAACCATGCCGAACAGCATCTCATGCGCATGCCAGGCGCTGGCGCCCGCCGCATGGCCCGGCCATTCGCCGGTCACCAGCACGCCCAGCCAGGCGGCCAGCAGCCCGACCGCGGCCACGCCGCTGAACAGGAAGAAGAAGCGGAAGCCATACTGGAACAGGATCGGGATGGCGGGGCCGTCGTCACGGCCGGCAAGACTGGGGGAGGACATGGACGGGAACTCCGCAGGACGGGTGCTGCAATGCAGGATGACCGTCAGCCTGCGCGCAGCACCTCCACGCCGCCTTGACGAAAATCAAACGCATTCTCAAGCTGGCGTCCCACCCAACCTCCGTTCGAACCCATGCCCCGTCCCGACAGCCTGTCCCTGCGCGAGGCGCGCCGCGTCGCCATCGCCGCCCAGGGTTTCGCCAGCAGTGCCGCCACCACCGATGCCGACACCACCGCCGACACGGTCGAAGCCCGCCATGCCCGGCGCCTGATCGGGCGGCTGGGGCTGGTGCAGATCGATTCCGTCAATGTGCTGGTGCGCTCCCATTACCTGCCGCTCTTCTCGCGGCTGGGGCCATACGAGGCGGCTCTGCTCGACCGGCTGGCCTATGGCGGCAAGCGGCGGGCGCTGTTCGAATATTGGGGCCATGAGGCCTCCCTGATCCCGGTGGAGCAGCAGCCGCTGTTCCGCTGGCGCATGGCGCGGGCGGAGCGCGGCGAGGGCACCTATGGCGCGCTGGCGCGCTTCGCCGTCGAACGCCGTCCCTACATCGACTCGGTTCTGGCGGAGGTGGCGTCGCGCGGACCGATGGGAGCGTCCGAACTCAGCGAGGCCGGGCGGGGCGCCGGCGGCTGGTGGGGCTGGAGCGACGGCAAGCGGGCGCTGGAGTATCTGTTCTGGGCCGGCCTCGTCACCACCGCCGGCCGGCGCGGCTTCGAACGGCTCTACGACCTGCCGGAGCGGGTGCTGCCCGCCGCCGTGCTCGAAACGCCGACCCCGGAAGAGGCGGAGGCCCAGCGCGCCCTGCTGCGCATTGCCGCCCGTGCCCATGGCGTGGCGACCGAGCGCGACCTGCGCGACTATCACCGGCTGGACGTCGCCGACGCCCGCCTGCGCATCGCCGAACTGGTGGAGGCCGGCGACCTGCTGCCGGTGACGGTGGAGGGCTGGGACCGCATCGCCTACGTCACTCCCGACCTGCGCATTCCGCGCAAGGCCGCGTCCCGCGCCCTGCTCTCGCCCTTCGATTCGCTGATCTGGGAACGACAGCGCACCGAACGTCTGTTCGGCGCCCGCATCCGGCTGGAGATCTACACCCCCGCCCACAAGCGCGAGCATGGCTATTATGTCCTGCCCTTCCTGATGGACGAGCGCATCGCCGCCCGCGTCGATCTGAAATCCGACCGCAAGGCCGGCGCCCTGCTGGTCCAGGCCGCCCATGCCGAACCGCATGCCCAGCCCGATGCCGTCGCCCAGGCCCTGGCGGCGGAGCTGCGCCGTCTGGCCGGCTGGCTGGCGCTGCAGCGGGTGACGGTGGTCGGCGCCGGCGATCTGGCGCCGGCCTTGGCGGGGGCGCTGGGCGAAGGTCGGGCTTGCTGAAGCCGCTTCCATCTACCCCACCACCCGCTCCGGCGGAAAGCGCAGCCGCACCGTCGTGCCGCGTCCCGGTGCGCTGTCGACGGCGATGCCGCCGCCATGCAGCTCCACCAGCGCGGCGGTCAGCGGCAGGCCGAGGCCGGACCCATGCTGGTCCACCGTCATCGGATCATGGGCAGGGTCGTGCAGCTGCGCGAAGGCGGTCAGCGCCTGCGGGATGCGGTCGGGCGGCATGCCGCGGCCGTCGTCGGCGACCGCCAGGACCAGACCGCCGTCCGCGTCGCGCTCCGCCGACACAGTCGCATGGCCGCCGGCAGCGGTGAATTTCAACGCGTTGCCGACGAGGTTGGTCAGCATCTGCCGGACCAGCGACGGGTCGGCCCACAGCGCCGGCAGACCGTGCGGCAGATCGGCCGACAGGGTCACGCCCGACCGCTCAGCCCGGTCTGCCATCATCGACAGGGTGGCGTCGACGATCAGGGCCGGCGGGCACTCCTCCTCATGCAGGTCCAGCCGCCCGGCCTCGATGCGGGCAAGGTCGAGCAGGTTGTTGATCAGCTCCAGCATATAGTCGCCGGCGGCGACGATCTGGGCCGCCGCCTCGCCATAGCGCGGGCTGTCGGGCGGACCCAGCAGCCGGTCGCGCAGGATCTCGGCAAAGCCGATGACGGCGGTCAGCGGCGTGCGCAGCTCGTGGCTCAGATGATGGACATACGCGGATTTGCGGCGGTTGGCTGCGGCCAGCTCCAGCGCCTGGGCCTTCAGATCGGCACTGTCGACCGCCGCCTCCACCAGGATCAGGCCGCAGTCCGGCACAGGCCCGATGCGGGCGGTCAGCGCGAGCGGCGGGCCGTCGGCTCCCCGGATGATCACCGCCCGCTCGGTCTTCGTCTCGCCGGTGGCCGGCGCCGGTCCGGCCGGCTCGATCCGCAAACCACCCGCCTCCGGGTCGCGCAGCGCGCGGGCCGTCCCGTTCAGCCAGACCACGCCGCCATCCTCCGCCCGCGCCAGCCACAGCGGGGTGGCGAGCCCGGCCAGCAGCTCCAGTGCCGGCAGACGGTTCAGATCGGGCATGGTGACGGACAGGGACGGCATCGGCTCCCCGGCGGCAGGCGTTCAGGATGAGGAAACTTGCGTCCTGAAAAGATAACACAATGGCATGAAAACAGCCAGCCGTTGAGTTTACCCCAGTCACCCGTCCGCAGGCGTGTCCCAGTAATGGCAGGCCACATGGTGGCCGGGCGCCACCTCCTCCAGCGTCGGAACGGCCTGGGCGCAGAACTCCCGCGCCAGCGGGCAGCGGCGGCGCAACGGGCAACCGGCCGGCTGGGCGAAGGCCGACGGCGCGTCGCCCTCCAGCGCCGGGCGTTCGCCATGGGCCGCCGCCAGCATCGCCCGGCTGTAGGGGTGCAGCGGTGCCGTCCGCAGCGTTCCGGCGTCCGCACTCTCCACCACCCGGCCGGCCAGCATCACGACGCCGCGATGGGCATCGCGCAGCCCCTCGTCATACCGCTCGGTCGCCAGGACCAGCGACAGCCGGCGGCGGTCGCGCACCCCCATCAGCGTGTCGAGGAAGGTTTCGCGCTCCTCCGCCGACAGGCTGGAGGCCGGCTCGTCGGCGACCAGCACGCGCGGCTCCGACAGGATGGCGCGGGCGAGGCCGGCATGGGCGGCCTCCGCGACGCTCAGCGCCGACGGCCAGCGGAGCGCCGCCTCCGGACGCAGGCCGGCCTCCTCCAGCGCCTCGTCGATGCGGTGGTCGCGGCGGTCGGCGGCGATGTCCGGACGCAGGCTCTCCAGCACGAGGGAGAACTGGGTGCCGATCGTCATCGCCGGATCGAAGGAGGCGGCCGGATCGGGGAACAGCGGTTGCAGGTCGCGCCGGGCGCGGCGCACTCCACCGCGGTCGGAATCGTCCCCCCGGGCGTCACCGGCAGCGGGCGGCGTGGCGGTCGCCGTCAGGTCGCGGCCCATCCAGACCACCGCCCCCGCCGTCGGCGGCGGCAGGCACAGCAGCGAGCGGGCGAGCGTCGCCTTGGCGCTGCCGGTCTCGCCCAGCAGGGCCAGCGTCTCGCCCGTGCGCAAATCCAGGTCGATGCCATGCAGCACCGGCAGCGACCGCGCCGTCCCCCCCGGACCGGGGGCGAGCGGATAGGACATGCCGACGCCGCGGGCATGCAGGCGGGCGGCTCCAGGCGGTTCCAGCGGCTCCAGCGGCTCGGTCCGCGCCGGGTTGGGCGGCAGCAGGCGGGCACGGCGCAGCGCCAGCACCCGGTCGGCCGGACCGGCCAGCCCGTCCTCCGGCCGTCCGGCCAGGACCAGCGCCACCCCGTCGGCCCGCGCCCAGTCGGCCAGCCGGTGGAGAAGCCGCAGACGCACCGTCGGATCCAGCCCGGCGGCCGGCGCGTCGGCCAGCAGCACCACCGGCCCCACCGCCACCGCCATGGCGAACAGGCAGGCCCAACGCAGCGACTCCGGCAGCTGTTCCGGCGGCAGGTCGAAGCGCCGGGCGGCGGCGGGAACGCCCATGCGGTCCAGACCGTCGGCCATGCGGCGCAGCGACGACCGCAGGTCAAGCCCCAGATGGTGGCCGACCACCTCCGCGACCTGCAGGGCGAGCGGTCGGCGCGGCGCCAGCCGGCCGCCTTGGGCGATCAGCAGATGCCCATCGACGCGGGCGGTGCCCGCCATGTCGATGCCGGCCGGCAACCGGCCGGCGAGCGCGCCCAGCAGGGCGGTCTTGCCGCTGCCGGCCCCGCCGGTGACGGCCAGAACCTGCCCGCGCTCCACCCGCAGTGTGGCGCGGTCGAGCAGGACGCGGTCGCCCAGCATGAGGGTCAGCGCCTCGGTCTCGACCGGAGCGGGCTTCGTGGCCCCGAAGACGGATGCATCGGTCATGGTTTGCGGTGTCCGGCCGCAATGCCGTCGGCGATGGCGCAGGCGGCCCAGAGGGCGAGCGCCAGCAGCAGGGCCGACGGGACGAAGGCCACCGGGTCGCCCAGCCGCGCCGCCAGCCCGACCGAAGCGCCCCAGCTGCCCAGGGCCGGCGGCAGACCGAGCCCGAGCAGGCTGGCGAAGCTCTCCGCCGCCAGGACACGCGGCAGGGCCAGCACCCCGGCGGCCAGCAGCGGGCGCGTCAGGTTGGGGATCAGGTGCCGGCGCACCACTTCGCCTTCCGGCAGGCCGGCGGCGCGGGCAGCGGTCAGGAACTCCGCCCGCATCAGGCTCGACAGCTCGGCATGGGCGAGCGCCGCGACCGCGGGGGCTGCCGTCAGCGCGGTGACCAGCGCCAGCAGCCAGACCGGCCCCATCAGCCCGCCGGCGAGCGGAACCAGCAGGGCGAGCGGCCAGCCGGCCATCCGCTGGGCGGCGGCGATGGTGCGCCGCTCCGCCCGGTTGCCGGCCAGCGTGCCGAGAATCCCGGCCAGCAGCGCCCAGCCGATGCCCAGCAACCCGCCCAGCACCGCGGCCAGCAGCGCGAAGGACAGGCTGCCCCGCCCGTCGAGCAGCGCCGCGGCGACCGGGTCGGCGTCCAGCCGGTGCACCGCGCTGCCGTCGGCCATCAGCGGTGCCGCGGCGCAGGCGAGCGCCAGGGCGGCGAGGATGGCTGCACCCGACAGCCCGCGGGCGAAGCCGGCACGCGGAGTCTCCGGCGGAACCGGATGGGAAAGCGGCGGTTGGTCGTACTCGGCCATCGGGGTCCTTCTTGGGTCACGCCCCGTCGTAGGGCGTGGAGCTGTGGTTGGCCGGGTCGATCCAGTCGCGCACCCCGAGGCCCAGCGCGTTCAACAGGGCGGTCAGCCCGCCCAGCGCCACCAAGACCGGCACCGCCCCGGCGGCCGATCCGGCCCGGGCGGCATCGACCATCAGCGCCCCTGCCCCCGGCAGGTCCAGCAGGCTTTCCAGCGCCACCGCGCCGACCATCGCCGCCAGCACCGCGGCGCGCAAGCCCCCCATCACCGGGGCGACCGCCTGCGGCAGGGCGTGGTGGCGCAGCACGGTGCGCTCGTCCAGCCCCAGCCCGCGGGCCATCCGCACCGCCCCACCCTCCGGCCCCGGACCCAGGGCGCGGCCCATCGCCGGACGCGCCAGACGGGCGGCCTGGCAGGCGGCGGGAATCGACAGGGCGGTCCAGCCCAGCGGCGCCGCCGACGCCCCGGCCCGCACCGCCAGAGCCGCGACCGCCGCCAGCAGGAAACCCGGCAGCAGCGGCCCGGCGCCGGCCAGCAGCCGCCCGACCAGCCCGCCGGCCGACCGCGGCGCCACCGCGGCCCAGGATCCGGCCAGCGTGCCCAGTGCGGTTCCGACCGCCAGCGACGGCAGCGTCAGCAGGAGCGTGACCACCAGCCCGCGCAGCAGCGCCATGGCGGCATCGGGCTGCGGCGCCACCAGCGCCGACAGCCCCACCCCCGCCACCATCGGCAGGACGGCGGTCGGCACGGCATCGATCAGGCGGCGGATCACGGGACGCGGCATCTGGGCAGGGGGACCGGTGGGGAAAGACCATATGTGGGGCGACATGCGACCGTAAGCGCCCCTCCCCCGCCGGGCAACAGAATTAGCGTCGGGCGGCGGCTCGCCCGATCAGACCGACCCGGTTTCGAGGATGGCGACGAGTTCGCCTTCGACAGGGGGCGGCAAGCCCAGGCTCTTGAGCTTCGCAACCGTCGCCTCGACCGGATAGCGGAAGGACTTGAGTTCGAAACGACCGTCCTCGCAGACGGCGTAGCTTGCCAGCGTCGTGCCGTTGCGGGGCTGGCCGAGGCTTCCCGGATTGAGCACCACCCGGTCACCGATCCTGCGCAGCATCGGCACATGGGTGTGCCCGACCAGAAGGACATCGGCCCGCACTCCGTCCAGTTCCTTCTCCCACCCGGCCGCATCGCCGGGGTGCCTGCCATAGAGCGGATCCGACGGCATCGCATGCGTCAGGTGAAACCGGAGGCCGTCGCGCTCGGCCCGCGCCTGCTGCGGAAGCCTGCGCAGATAGGCCTTCTGCGCATCGCCGAGGGCGGACGACGTGTAGCGCCGGGTCGCTTCGGCCATCGGACGATAGCGCGCGCTCCACCGTGAATCGTCGTCGTGCGCCACCGCATGGTCATGGTTTCCCTGGATCGCCAGGGATGCCTTTTCCATGATGTCGGTGACGACCTCGCTCGGCTGCGGCCCGTAATTGACGAGATCGCCCAGCACCCAGAGTTCGTCATACTCCTCGGGCAGGGCATGCAAGGCGTCGTGGTTGCCGTGGATGTCGGAGATGATGACCAGCTTCACCATGACCTCCCCCGTGTCAGCCGCGGATCAGGACGACGCCCAGCAGCAGGGACGCCGCACCGGCCAGCCGGGTGAGGCTCACCGGGTGGTGGGGAAGCCCGAACAGGCCGAAATGGTCGAAGGCAAGCGAGCCGAGCATCTGGCCGACGACGATCAGCGCGAGCACGGTCGCGGCACCGAGACGGGGAACCATGAGGATGGCGGTCCCGATGAACAGCGCGCCGAAAAGGCCCCCCGTCCATGACAGCCACGACGTCGGTCCGGCCAACTGGTCGGTGAGCCGGGGACCGGAGGAGGCCAGCGCCACCGCCAGCATCGCCAGCATGCCGACGAGGTAGCTGACGAAGCCCGCCCACCAGGGCGACCCGAGCTCGGCCCGCAGGTTTGCGTTCAGAACCTGCTGCAAGGCGACGCTCACGCCGGCACCGACGACGAGAAGATAGGAAAAGGCGGACAAGGCGGCGGTCATGCCAGGCTCCCCGAAAACAGGCCTGCCGGCATGGAGGGCTTTCCATGCGGGCGTTTCCCGAAGGATGGATAGCAGCGCCGTACCTCCGCCGTCTGGAACGCATGTGACCGGTTTTTGGCCTTGTCCATGCAACCAGGGCTTGATTACAATTGCGCGAACCGCGATTTTCCGGAAGGACTTCGGCCGGAGATTGCGGATGCGGGGTGGGTCGTCATGGTCGCGTCCTTTCAGTTTCCCAACGACATCGGCAGCAGCAGGCTGGGCTTCGGCGGCGCCTGGAACTATTGGCGCCCGCTCGGCCGCGACATCGTCGAACTCGGCGTCGTGTGCGGACAGGACGTCTCGTTGCCCGTGCATTTTCATGACGAGGACCAGCTGACATTCGTCCTGTCGGGCCGTCGCCGCTTCCTGATGAAGGGTACGCTGCTCGAAGTCGCACCCGGCGAGGGAGTGCAAATTCCGGCCGGAACGCCGCACAGTTCCCTGTCCGAACCGGCCGATGTCTTCTGCATCAACATCTACGCCTTGCCGGGGGCCTGCAACGCCATGGCGCTGTTTGCCGGGATGGCGCTGCTCTGGCGGCAGGGGCGCATGGACTGGTCCCAGCTGGCGGCGACGATCGAGAAACACCGGTCCATTGCCGGCATGCCCCTGAACCCACCCAGGGCGATGGACCCTTCCTGGGAAACGGTCGGCGAGGGCGCCCGCCTTGCCGGGATGAGCCGCGAAGGCTTCTCGCGCAGGTTCCGCAAGCGGCACGGCATCCCGCCGCAACTTTTCCGGCTGTCCGAACGATTGAACGAGGCACGGCGCCTGCTGCGGGCCGGAGAACCGGTCGCCGCCGTGGCGGCCGAAGCCGGCTTTTCCGACCAGAGCCACCTCGGCCGCTGTTTCCGACGCGCCTTCGGCGTCACGCCGGGCCATTACCGCCGGAACCTCCCGCCGGTCCCCTGAGCGTCCCATACCCGACCGCCGCGCTTGACTTACAGCACCAGTTTTGTACTATATGGGTGCCTGCTCCGCCGGAGAGGCCTGGGCCCGCCGATAGGGGGTCCTGCACCCGTCATATCGCTTTGCACGAGGATGTGACATGAGCACCGCCATCGCCCTCCGTTCGCCCGATTCCGGCGAATCGCTGTCCCGCTACATCAACGACACGCACCGTTACCCGGTCCTGACGGCCGAGGACGAATACATGCTGGCCAAGGCCTGGACCGAGCATGGCGATGTCGATGCGGCGCACAAGCTGGTCACCAGCCACCTCCGTCTCGTCGTCAAGATCGCCGGCGGTTACCGCGGCTACGGCCTGCCGCTGTCCGACCTGATCGCCGAGGGCAATCTCGGCCTGATGACCGCCGTCAAGAAATTCGAACCCGAACGCGGCTTCCGCCTGTCCACCTACGCGATGTGGTGGATCAAGGCCTCGATCCAGGATTACATCCTGCGGTCCTGGAGCCTCGTGAAGATCGGCACCACCGCCGCGCAGAAGAAGCTGTTCTTCAGCCTGGGCCGCCTGAAGCGGAAGCTGGGCGAGTATGGCAGCGGCGACCTGCAGCCCGACAGCGTCACCAGCATCGCCACCGACCTGTCGGTGCCCGAGGATGACGTGGTCGCCATGAACCGCCGCATGTCGGCGCCGGTGGCCTCGCTGAACGCGCCGATGAGCGCCGACGGCGATTCGGGCGAATGGCAGGATCTGCTGGCCGACGAGCGTCCGTCGGTGGAGGAGTCGCTGGTCGAACGCGGCGAGGCCCGCCAGCGCAGCGCCCTGCTGCACGAGGCGATGGCCGTGCTGAACGACCGCGAGCGCGACATCCTGACCAGCCGCCGCCTGTCCGACAGCCCGCTGACCCTGGAGGATCTGTCGGTCCGCTACGGCGTCAGCCGCGAGCGCATCCGCCAGATCGAGGAGAAGGCCTTCGAGAAGGTCGCCCGCCAGACCCGCGTCCTGGCGGCAGCCGTCGCGGCCTGACCCGGAGAAAGCTGTATCCGGAATCCGCGCCAGCTTCGGCGTGCAGCGCCGTGTAACCCCTCCATCAGCGCCGGCGGTTTCCGCCGGCCTCGTGGAGGCGGCCCATGTCGAAAACCAACTCTTCGAAAACCAACTCTTCGAAAACCATTGCCCGGACCTCGATCCCCCGAAGCTCGGCGATCGAGGTCATCAAGGACGCGCTGGCCCTGTATGAGAGCAACAGGATCGGCCGCTGGCAGGTCATCAACCGCCTGATCCATCTCGGCCTGTCGGCGGACGACGCCAACGTCATCGCCGACCGTGGCAACATCCCCCCGCATATCCTGGGCGCTCTCGGCGTTCCCCGCCGATGAGTGCCGCCCAATCCAGCGTCGAAACCGGTTTCGCCACGGCGCTGCGCCTGCATCGGGCCGGATGCTGGGCTCAGGCGCTGGCAGTCTATGACCGGCTGCTGAGCGACCCGCGTCTGCCGCCCGCGCAGGCGGCGCAAGCCTGTGCCAACCGCGGCGCGGCCCTGCGCCGGCTCGGCCGGGCGGGCGAGGCGGCGGCCTCCTGCATCGAGGCGCTGGTCCGCTGCCCCGACATGGCCGAGGCCTACGCCAACCTCGGCGCGATCCTGCAGGAGGCCGACCATCCGCTGGCCGCCATCGACGCCTGCCGCCGGGCCGTCGCGCTGGCCCCCGGCCTCTACACTCCTTATCTGGCGATGGCCCATGCCGGGCAGGACTGCGGTGACCACGGCGGCGCGCTGGCCCTGCTGCGCCGGGCGGCGACGCTCGCCCCGGCAATGCCCAGCATGCGCTACAATCTGGCGGAGGCCCTGCTCCAGCACGGGCTGTTCGCCGAGGGATGGCAGGCATACGAGGCGCGCTGGCAGGCACGCGAACTGGCGCTGACCCGGCCGGCCTGTACCAATCCCGAATGGACAGGTCAGGACATCGCCGGCAAGACCCTGCTGGTGGTGGAGGAACAGGGCTTCGGCGACACCCTGCACTTCATCCGCCTGATCCCGCTGGTGAAGGCGCGCGGCGTGCGGCGGATCGTCCTGCACTGCCGGGCGCCGCTGGTCCGGCTGCTGGCCGGCATGGAGGGCGTCGATGCGGTGACCGCCGCCCTGCCCGATCCCGGCGCCTACGATCTCTGGGTGCCGCTGCTGTCGCTGATGCAGCGGCTGGCGGCGGCTCCCGACCGCATTCCGGCGGCGCCCTATCTTACACCCCCGCCGGACGCCGTCCGGCATTGGGCCGGGGCGCTGCCGGAAACGGAGGATTTGCGGGTCGGGCTGGTCTGGGCCGGCGACCCGCGGCTGGGCCATGCCGCCGCCAGCCGGACCGATGCCCGCCGCAGCCTCGCTTTCGCCCAGCTCGCGCCGCTGCTGACGGTGCCGGGCGTGTCCTGGGTCAGCCTGCAAAAGGGGCCGGCGGCGGCTCAGCTGGACAGGCCCGCGGTCTTCGACCCGATGCCGGGCGTCATCGACTTCGCCGACACCGCGGCCATCGTCCGGCAGCTCGACCTCGTGATCGGGGTGGACACCGCCGTCATCCATCTCGCCGGCGCGCTGGGCGTGCCGGTGTGGGTGCTGTCGCGCTTCAGCGGCTGCTGGCGCTGGCTGCTCGACCGCGACGACAGCCCCTGGTACCCGACGCTCCGCCTGTTCCGCCAGCAGCGCCCCGGCGATTGGGCGCCGGTGGTGGCGCGGGTGCGCGAAGAGCTGTTGCGCGCGGCGCCGCTCCCTCGGCATGATCGTGGTCCGGCTCGAACACGATGAAATCCCGTAAGGATTCTGCGATGCCGACCGTCCTTCTCACCGGCTTCGAGCCGTTCGGCGGCGAGCCCGTCAACCCGTCCTGGGAGGCGGTGCGGCAGCTGGACGGCTGGGAGTGCCGCGGCCACCGTGTCGCCGCCCGGCTGATGCCCTGCGTGTTCGGCACGGCGCTCGACGCGCTGGACCGCGCGGTGGCGGAAACCGATCCGGTGGCGCTGCTCGCCGTCGGGCAGGCCCAGAGCCGGGCGGAGCTGTCGCTGGAGCGGGTGGCCGTCAACCTCGACGACGCCCGCATCCCCGACAATGCCGGCAACCGGCCGGTCGATGCGCCGGTGGTGGCGGACGGCCCCGCCGCCTATTTCGCCAGCCTGCCGGTCAAGGCGATGGCAGCCGCCCTGCGCGACGCCGGCATCCCCGCCGGCCTGTCGCACAGCGCCGGCAGCTTCGTCTGCAACCATCTGTTCTACGGCGCCTGCCATCTGCGGGCGGTGCGGCGGCCGGGCCTGCGCGTCGGCTTCCTGCACATCCCGCTCGCGCCGGAGCAGGCGGTGCGCCACCCCGGCATGCCGTCGATGGCGGTCGAGCAGGTGGTCGCCGGCTTGCGCATCGCCGTGGACACCCTGCTGGCCACCGGCGAGGACCGGCATGAGGCGGCCGGCACACTGGAGTGATTGCCAACCTACGCCACCTCGGTCAGCAGCCAGTCCTTGAAGCGGCGCACCCGGCGTGCCCGCTCGGCCCCCGGCGCATGGGCGATCAGGTAGCGGCCGCGCGGCCGCAACGTCTCGGTGAAGGGCTGGACCAGCCGCCCCGACGCCACATCGTCCCCGACCAGGAAGACCGGCAGCAGGGCCACCCCCATGCCCGCCGACGCCGCTTCGATGATCATGAAGAAATGCTCGAAGGCCAGCGACAGTGCCGCCTCGCGCAGCGGCAGGCCGAAGGCGGCGAGGTAGACGCGCCAGGAATCGGGCCGGGTGGTGTGCTGCAACAGCCGGTGCTGCGCCAGATCGGCGGGATGGCGCAGCACCGGCCCCTGCTCCAGCAGCGACGGCGCGCAGAAGACGCCCATCGTCTCCGGCATCAGGGTCGCGATCTCCGCGCCCGGCCATTCCTCCACGCCGTAGCGGATGGCGACATCGATGCGCTCCTTGGCGAAATCGACGCGGTGCTCGCCGATGCTGACCTCGACCTGGATGTCGGGATTCTCCGCCTGGAAGCCTTTCAGCCGTGGGATCAGCCAGCGCTGCGTCAGGGTCGGCAGCGCGCTGACCCGCAGCACCCCGCCCTCCTGCGCGCGGGCCGCCCGCGCCGCCGCGGCGATGCGGTCGAGCGCCGCCGATGCCTCGCCATAGAAGGCCGCCCCGGTCGGCGTCAGCTCGATGCCGCGGCCGACACGGCGGATCAGCTCGACCCCCAGATCAGCCTGGAGGGTCTGCATCATGCGGCTGACCGCACCCTGGGTCACCGCCAGCTCGTCGGCCGCCCGGGTGAAGCTGAGATGGCGGGCCACCGCGACGAAGCTGCGGACAGCGTTGAGCGACGGCAAGGCACGGTCGGGCATGGGCAAACCGAATCATGAGTTGAACTCATAAATCTCTGCCCGAGAACTCGTTTGTCAAGTGTGCGGGGATACGCTCTGCTGGGGCCACCAACAGCCACAGCTGGCAGCCACCCCTGGCAGCTCACCGCCACACGGTCCCGAAAGGCCAACCCTCCGATGACGACGCTGACGCCCTTCCACATCGCCTTCCCGGTCGACGATCTGGCCGCCGCCCGCCATTTCTACGGCACCGTCCTGGGGTGCCCGGAGGGACGCAGCAGCGATGAGTGGATCGACTTCGACCTGTTCGGCCATCAGATCGTCGCCCACCTGAAGCAGCGCGACCCCGGCGCCGCCCCGGCCCACCACAACCCGGTGGACGGCCACGATGTGCCGGTCCCGCATTTCGGCGTCGTGCTGCAACCCGCCGTTTGGGACGCCTTCGCCGAGAAGCTGAAGGCCGCCGGCATCAAGTTCGTGATCGAGCCCTACACCCGCTTCAAGGGTCAGGTCGGCGAGCAGTCCACCATGTTCTTCCTCGATCCCGCCGGCAACGCGCTGGAGTTCAAGGCCTTCGCCGACATGTCGAAGCTGTTCGCGAAGTAACCGGTTTCAGGCCCTCCAAGCCGCGGGCCGTCTTCACGGATAGGCCCGCCGGCACACCGCCGCGATGGTCTCGCGGAGCCAGCGGTGGGCCGGGTCCGCCTGCAGGCGCGGATGCCAGATGGCGGAGATGGCGAAGTCCGCCGTTCGCACCGGCAGTTCGAAGCTGTCTAACCCCTGCCCGCCGGGATAACCGGCCGTCAGTTCGTTGCCCAGGCAGGAGCGCGGGACCGCCGCGATCAGGTCCGACCCGGCGGCGACCCTCATCGCGTCGGGATAGCGCGGGACGACCAGCTGCACGCGGCGGCTGAGGCCCAGCTCGGCCAGCGCGTCGTCGACCGGACCGTGAAACTCGCCGCGGCGCGACGCGGCGACATGGCCGCAGGCGGCATAGCGGTCCGGCGTCACCGCCCCGTCCGCCAGCAGCGGATGCCCGCTGCGGGCGACGCCGACCAGCCTGTCGCGGAACAGAAGCTGCGTCAGCAATTCCGGTGCCGAGGTGCCGAGTACGCCGATCTCCAGGTCGATCCGCCCGTCCCGCAGAGGCTCCGCCTCCTTGTCGGGCTTCGGCACGAACCGCAGGCGGACATGCGGTGCGGTGTCCGCCACCGCCGTCATCACCGGCGCCGCCATCAGCTCCACGAACCCCTCGCCGGCCCGGATGGTGAAGGTGCGATGGAGCGACGCGAGATCCAGCCGCCCGGCGGCGGGCTGAAGGACCGCCTGCACGTCGCGGCAGAGTGCGTGGACGTGGCTGGAAATCTCCTCGGCATAGGGAGTCGGGACTAGGCCGCGGCCGGCCTGGACCAGCAGCGGGTCGCCCGTCACCCGGCGCAGCCGTGCAAGCGTCCGGCTCATGGCCGACGGGCTCAGGCCCAGACGGCGGGCGGCCCCCGTCACGCTGCGCTCGGTGAGCAGCGCGTCCAGCGGCAGGAGAAGGTTCAGATCGATGGCCTGCATCGGTGCAGGATAGCCGGGCGGACGGCCGACGCATAGCGCCGGACGCAATCGATCTTTGCACCCTGTGCGTCTGGTGCAAAGCCGGGGCTCCGGGACATATGGAGCATGGACATCGACAGCAGGAGCAACGATCCCATGAACCATCTTCCCACCGAGTCCCGCCGCAGCATTCTGCTGGTCGGCGCGTCGCGCGGCCTCGGCCATGCCATGGCGGCGGAATTCCTGAAGAAGGGCTGGAGCGTCCTCGGCACGGTGCGCGGTCCCAATCGCACCGAGCTGCACGATCTGGCCGACGCCCATCCCGGGCAAGTCGAAATCGAAAGCCTGGACATCTGCGCGCCCGACCAGCTGGCTGCACTCCGCGACAGGCTGTCGGGCAGGACGTTCGACATGCTGTTCGTCAATGCCGGCACCGCCAACCGCGACCCAACGCAGACCATCGGCGAGATCTCGACCGACGAGTTCATCCACGTCATGATCACCAACGCCCTCGGCCCGATGCGCGTCATCGAAAGCCTGGAGCGCAACGTCTCCGCCAATGGATTGATCGGCGTGATGTCCTCCGGTCAGGGAAGCGTCGCCAACAACCTGTCCGGCCAGCGCGAACTCTATCGCGGCAGCAAGGCGGCGCTGAACATGTTCATGCGCAGCTTCGCGGCGCGTCAGGCCGGCACCGGCCGACCGCTGGCGGTGATGGCGCCGGGCTGGATCCGCACCGCGCTCGGCGGCGCCGATGCGCCGCTGTCCATCGAGGACAGCATTCCGAAACTGGTGGACGTGCTTCTCGCCAAGCAGGACCGGCCCGGCCTGGAGTATCTCGACTATCGGGGACAAACGGTTCCCTGGTGAGGGGCGACAGCCCTCACCCGCCTGCCATCATCAGCCCCAGCGTCCTCTCGTCCGCCTGGTCCGGCATCACCTCGCCGACGATGTGGCCGTCGAACATCACGACGATGCGGTCGGACAGCGCGCGGATCTCGTCCAGCTCGACCGACACCAGCAGGATCGCCTTGCCCTGGTCGCGCAGGGCCACCAGCCGGCGGTGGATAAACTCGATGGCGCCGATGTCGACGCCGCGGGTCGGCTGGCCGACCAGCAGCAGGTCCGGGTTCCGCTCGATCTCGCGGGCCAGCACGATCTTCTGCTGGTTGCCGCCGGAAAAGTTGGCCGCCGCCAGCGACCCGTCGCGCGGGCGGGTGTCGTACTCCTCCATCCGGCGGGCACAGCTCGCCGCCACCGCGTCGCGGTCGAGCAGAACCCGGCCGTTCCAGGCCGGATCGTCCTGGAATCCCAGGATCGAACATTCCTCCGCCGAGAAGCTGGTGACGAGCCCGACCTTCTGGCGGTCCTCCGGCACATGCCCCACCCCCAGGCCGCGCAGCGCGCGGGCATTGAAGCGGTCGGGCCGGCCGGCCAGCTCCTCCCCGCGCAGGCGAACGGAACCGCCGGCGATGGGCCGCATGCCGGCCAGCGCCTCCAAGAGTTCGGACTGGCCGTTGCCGGACACGCCGGCGATGCCGACGATCTCGCCGGCCCGCACCGACAGGCCGACGCCCTTCACCCGCTCGACGCCGGAGGGATCGCGGACCCGCAGACCCTCGACCCGCAGCACTTCCGCGCCCGGATGGGCCGGCGTCTTGTCGACGCGCAGCAGAACCTTGCGGCCGACCATCAGCTCGGCCAGCTGCTCGCGGCTGGTGTCGCGGGTGGCGACGTTGGCGACCACCTGCCCGCGCCGCATCACCGTGACATTGTCGGTCAGCTCCATGATCTCGCGGAGCTTGTGGGTGATGATGACGACCGTCTTGCCCTGCTGGCGCAGCGCCCGCAGGATGCGGAACAGATGGTCGGCCTCCTGCGGGGTCAGCACCCCGGTGGGCTCGTCCAAGATCAGGATGTCGGCGCCGCGGTAGAGCGCCTTCAGAATCTCCACCCGCTGCTGGGCGCCGACCGGCAGGTCGCCGACCGGGCTGTCGAGATCGACCTCCAGCCCATAGTCGCGGGCCAGCCGGATCAGCTCGGTCCTGGCACGGGCAAGGCCGCCCGCCAGCGTAACGCCGCCCTCCGCCCCCAGCAGCACATTCTCCAGCACGCTGAAGGGGTCCACCAGCATGAAGTGCTGGTGGACCATGCCGATGCCGGCGGCCAGAGCATCGCGCGGGGTCCGGATGGCGGCAGGATTGCCGTTCACCCGGATTTCCCCGCTGTCGGCGCGCAGATAGCCGTAGACGATGCTCATGATCGTCGACTTGCCGGCGCCGTTCTCGCCGATCACCCCATGAATCGTGCCGGCCGGGACCGACAGCGACACGTCGCGGTTGGCATGGTTGGTGCCGAACCACTTGTTGATCGCCACCGTTTCCAGGGCGATATCGGATCGGGCGACATCCGACCGGATGGCCGGCGAGATTTGCTGCGTCATGAAGTGTCCGCTTACGGCTGGTACGGCTTGACCGCCAGCGAGCCCGCGATGATCTGCTTCTTCGCCTCTTCCAGCTTCGCTTCCATCTCCGGGGTGATCAGCTTGCGGTTGTTGTCGTCCAGCGCATAGCCGACGCCGTCCTCCTTCAGCCCGACGACCCGGTGCCCGGCCTTCCAGCTGCCGTCCTTCGCCGACTTCATGCAGTCATAGACGACGACATCCACCCGCTTGACCATCGAGGTCAGGACCTTGCCGGGATGGACATGGTTCTGGTTGCTGTCGACGCCGATGGACAGCTTGCCGGCATCGGCCGCCGCCTGCAGCACGCCGAGACCGGTGGCGCCCGCCGCGGCGAAGACCACGTCGGCACCGCGGCCGAACTGGCTCTTGGCCAGCTCCGCACCGCGGCCGGGATCGTTCCAGGCGGCCGGCGTGGTGCCGGTCATGTTGACGAACACCTCGTCGGCGGCCGCGACATGCTTCACGCCCTGCTCGTAACCGGTCAGGAAGTTGCGGATCAGCGGGATGTCCATGCCGCCGATGAAGCCGACCTTGCCGGTTTTCGACGCCAGCGCCGCCGCCATGCCGACCAGGAAGGAGCCCTCCTCCTCCTTGAAGGTCACCGACTGGACGTTGGGAGCGTCCAGCTTGTCATCGATCAGGCAGAACTTGGTCTTGGGCGATTCCTTCGCCACCTTGTCCACCGCCGCGGTCTGCGAGAAGCCGACGGCGACGATGACCGAGGCGCCGCGGCGGACCAGCGTGCGCATTGCCTGTTCGCGCTGGCCCTCGTTGGTGATCTCGAACTCGCGGTAGGCGGTGCCGGTTTCCTTCTTGAACCGCTCGGCGCCGTTATAGGCGGCCTCGTTGAAGGACTTGTCGAACTTGCCGCCCTGGTCGAACACCACGGCCGGCGAGAAGTCGTCGGCCAGCGCCGGAGCGCCGACTCCCGCTCCGGCCGCGGTCACCGCCAGCATGGCTGCAAGAATACGCGTCTTCATGTCCCACCCACTCCCGACTGCGGAAACTTGACCCAAAGGATAACCGCGCCATGATTTCACACAACAGGGAAAGCGGACGAAACAACGGAGCGAATCGGGTCGCCCCCGGTTGATACCCGGATTGACGCCAGGGACGGGGGCGTTTATCACCCCCGCCGACAGTCATTGCGACAAACTGGCGATGGACACGGCCATCTGAACCTGGCCATAAAAAATTGGGGGCGACGCTCGGTGAACGAAGTCTGGGTGCTCTTGCAGGGAATCGTCCTCGGATTCGCCATCGCCGCACCCGTCGGGCCGATCGGTCTGCTGTGCATCCGCCGCACTCTTCAGCACGGCCCCCTGATGGGCTTCTTCACCGGATTCGGCGCCGCGGTGGCCGACACCTTCTATGGCGCCATCGCCGCCTTCGGCGTGTCGGCGGCACTCAGCTTCCTGCGCGGGCACGAGATCGCCTTCCAGCTGATCGGCGGCATCTTCCTGCTGGTGGTGGCGGTCCGCACCTTCCGCCAGCATCCCGACGCCGACGAGCGCGAGGCGGCTTCGGCTCCCGACAGCAAATCCTGGTTCACCGGCTTCATGACCGGCCTGTCGCTGACCCTGACCAACCCGGCCACCATCATGGCCTTCATCGCCATCTTCGCCGGCTTCGGCCTGGGCGGCACGCTGGACCGGCTGGAGGCCTCGACCCTGGTGCTGGGCGTCTTCATCGGGTCGTCGCTGTGGTGGATGACGCTGTCGATGGGGGTGGCCGCCGTGCGCCACCGCATCTCCGACCGCGGGCTGACCATGCTGAACCACTGCACCGGCGTGGCGCTCGGCCTGTTCGGCCTGTGGGCGCTGGGCATGGCCGCCACCGGCATCGTCGGGATGGCGACGGCCTGATCCTCCGTCCGGCAACCGCCTCTCAGCAGCCGGCCGATGGCGTGACGCTCGGCGCCTCCGCGACCGCACCGCCCTTGCGCAGCAGATGCAGGTGCTTCGACAGCCGCCACAAATAGAGACCCACCAGCACCACCAGCAGCCCAATGGTGAAATAGCCGACCAGCCGGTGTGCAAACGGCCAGGTGGACAGCATGTAGCCGGTCCAGGCCAGCAGCAGCGTCCACAGCACCGACCCGATGCCGGACGCCAGCGAATAGTTCACGATCGACATCCGGCAGGCGCCGGCCGGGATCGAGATCAGCGTCCGCACCCCCGGCACCGGCTGCGAGAACAGCACGGCCAGCCCGCCGCGCTTGGCAAACCAGTCGGTGCTCTGCCGCACCTTCTTCGGGTTGATTGTCAACCAGGGACCGTATTTCTTCAGGAACGCCTCAAGCCGGTCGCGCCCCATCAGCCGGCTCGGCAGGAACCACACCAGTTGTCCCGCCAGCGAGCCGAGCCCGCCGGCGATGGCGACCCCGACCAGCGTGAACTCGCCCGTCGCCGCCCCGATCCCGGCCAGTGGGATCACCGACTCGGCGGGGATCGGCGGGAAGACCCGCGCCAACGCCACCAGAAAGAAAATCCCGACATAGTGGAGGTTGTGCATCACCTGCACCAGCCAGTCCGTCAAGCCGCCTGCCAAGCCACGTCTCCCCTGCCGGAATCCAGCCGCATCCTGAAAACGGCCCACAGTCATGAAGAGTTCCCGATCGCGAAAAGCGCAAACGGCGGAGGCCCGGGCTCGCCCGACAGCTGAACATAGCCCCGCTTCCCGGTAATTTAAAACCAGCCCCAAAATAAGACTTTCTGCATAGGTTGTATTTTATGACGACAGGTAAAGCATTTTTAAGATTATACAATGTACATAATTTATTTCTAATAAGAAAGAGCTTGTAAACTTGTAAGTGAAAACCGCAGCTTGAGAGGTAATAAGGGATGTCGTTGGGCAATCTTAAGATCTCGTTGAAGATCATGCTGATCGTCGGCATGCTTTCCATGGTGAGCATGACCATTGCCGGCTTTGGCGCAATTGGATTGCAATCCCTTGGATCTGCAATCACGGATCTTGACGAAGCGACGACGGAGGTGCGCCTCAGCTCCCGCCTCAACCGCCTGCTTGCGGAAATCAACCGCGACGAATACAGCCTCGCGATCGATCCGGGCGAGGTTGGAACCGTATCCACCGCCATCGCGGAGCGCCGAAAGGCGATCGCCGACGCCATCACGCAACTCAAGGGCACGGTCGAAGGGGAGCAGGTGGTCATCCTGCAAAAGATCGAGCGGCAGCTTCCCGCCTATTACGAGAAGCTGGCGGCATCCCTCGACGCAGCGCGCAAGGTCCAGGGCTCGTCCACGCTGAGCGACGGGCAACGGACGATGAAAATCGCCGTCGAGGCGAGCCGCGCCGACATCAGGAACCTCCGCACCGATATCACGGCCTTCCTCAATTTCACCGAGAAGGATTCGACCGAGCTGGCACGGATGGCCGAAGCGATGGCGGCCCTCAAGCTGACCTGGATGTTCGCCCTCGCCGGCGTCGGAACCGTGGCGGGGCTGCTGCTCGGACTGCTCGTTTCGCAGAAAGGCATCGTCGGGCCGATCAAATCCATCGTCTCGTCGCTGCGCGGGCTTGCCGACGGCAACCTGACGGTCGAGATCGCCGGCACGGGCCGCCGCGACGAGGTGGGGGCGATTGCCGAAACCGCCAGCGTCTTCAAAGCCAACCTGATCCGCAGCCGCGAGCTGGAAGAAGAGGCGAAGCAGGCCGAGGCCAGGGCAGCGGCGGAGCGCAGGCAGGCCATGCACGGTTTGGCGGACGAGTTCGAGACAAGCATCGGCACCGTCGTCGAGGCGGTCTCCAGCGCCGCGGCGCAACTCCAGTCCACCGCGCGGACCATGTCAGCGGTCGCCGAGGAGACGGCCCGCCAGTCGACGGCGGTCGCCGCCGCGACCGAGCAGGCCTCGGCCAATGTGCAGACGGTGGCGGCGGCCTCGGAGGAGCTGAGCAGCTCCATCGGCGAAATCAGCCGGCAGGTGTCCGAATCCGCCAAGATTTCCGGACAGGCGGTGAGCGAGGCCGAGCGCACCAACGGCACGGTCGAAGGGCTGGCCGTGGCGGCCCAGCGGATCGGCGACGTGGTCAGCCTGATCCAGAACATCGCCAGCCAGACCAACCTGCTGGCACTCAACGCCACCATCGAGGCGGCCCGCGCCGGCGAGGCGGGGAAAGGCTTCGCCGTGGTGGCGAGCGAGGTGAAGCAACTCGCCAACCAGACCGCCAAGGCGACGGAGGACATCTCCACCCAGATCGTGGAAATCCAGACCCAGACCGGCGGCGCCGTCACCGCCATCCGCGACATCGGCCGGACCATCACCCAGGTGAACGAGATCTCCAACAGCATCGCCGCGGCGGTCGAGGAGCAGAGTGCCGCCACCGGCGAAATCGGCCGCAACGTCCAGCAGGCGGCCCAGGGAACGCAGGAGGTCTCGTCCAGCATCGCCGGCGTCAGCAAGGCCGCCGACGAGGCCGGCACCTCGTCGAACGAGGTGCTGTCCGCCGCCTCGCTGCTGTCCCAGGAGGCAGCGCGCCTGCGCAGTGAGGTGGATGGCTTCCTGTCGCGGGTCAGGGCTGCCTGACGGAGCGTCACCGCAAGGCCAGAACCCGGAAGGGCGGAAGTTGCGGGGCATTGGATTGAACGTGCCCGCACATCCCCGAAATCTCCGCCCTTCCGGGGGACCGGCCACCCTTCATACCGAGTGTCCGGCACCGAACGGCCGGCCGGCCCGAACAGGACACTCCGGATCGGAAAGCCTGTCTGGAATAATTCAAAGAATGGCTATAACTCCCTGAACCGTCCAATCGATTTATCAGGATACTCCGATAGGGAAAACCGATTGGACGGTTCAGGGAACACTTCCCCGATCCCTCACCCGTTGAACAGGGTTGCGTCGATCCGCCGGACCATCGCCACCAGCCGGGGAGCGAATTCCTCCTCCAGCTTCTTCAGGTCGACCATGAAGGCCGGTCCGCCGCAGTTGAAGGCCAGCACCTGCGAGCCGTCGCGCGGCACGAAGGGGACGCCGACGGCATGGACCTCCGACTTCCAGGCGCCGATGGAGCGGCAATAGCCGCGCGTCCGGTAATCCTCGATGGCCTGGAGGATGCCGTCGCGGATTTCCGGCCAGCGTTCGCCCTCATGCTCCTCCAGCTTCGCCATCAGCGGCGCGCGTTCCGCCTCCGGCAAGGCGGCCAGATAGGCGCGGCCCATGCCGGTGGTCGACAGCTTGATGTGGGAGCCGACGTCCAGCGACAGGGTGATCGGTCCGGTGGCCTTGCAGCATTCCAGATAGATCATGCTCAGCCGGTCGCGCCCGCCCAGCGCCACCGCCAGCCCGGTCTGGTCGGCAAGCTCCTGCATCAGCGGGCGGGCGACCTGCCGGATGCCCATGCCCGACAGGCTGGCATATCCCAGCGCCAGCACCGAGGTGCCGAGGCGGTATTTGCCGGTGTTCTGGTCGTAGGAGAGGTATCCAAGCTTGGCCAGCGTGTAGGTCAGCCGCGACACAGTCGGCTTGGGCAGGCCGGTGCGCTGCGCCAGCTCCAGATTGCCAAGCATCGATTCGTTGCGGCGGAAGGCGCGCAGCAGTTCCAGCCCGCGGGCGAGTGCCGTGACGAAGCGCGGATCCTTCTCGTCCTCCGCCAGATCGTCGGCGACCAGAGCCTCTTCCCGCCTGCGCATGACCAGTCCCTTCCGCAAACCACAGGGGAACGATCCTGCCAGCAGGTGGGAAGCGCGTCAATGGAACAGTGTTTCACACTGCGGAATTTCCGGCCGACTTCTCATGCCGATGCCTACTGCGTCGCTCCCAGCCCCAGCGTCACCATGCGTTCGTACAGCGACGCGCGCGAAATGCCCAGCAGCTTCGCCGCCCGTGCCTTGACGCCATTGGCCTCCTCCAGCGCGGCGGCTATGGCGTGGCGCTCGGCGGCGTGCAGCACCTCCTGCAACGGCCGCGCACCCGCCGCCAGCGGCAGGGCCGACGCGCCGGCCGGATGCTGGCCGGGCAGCACGCTGCGGATGTGCGGTGCGGTCAGGATCGGCGCGTCGGTCAGCGCCACCACCCGCTCCAGCGTGTTGTAAAGCTCGCGCACATTGCCGGGCCAGTCATAGTCGCGCAGCACCTGCACCGCCGATTCCAGCAGTTCGCGCGGCGGCGTTCCCTGCTGGATCGCCAGCTGTTCCAGGATGCGGTCGGCGATGCTCTCGATGTCCTCCGGCCGGTCGCGCAGAGGCGGCAGGGTGATCGGCACCACGTTCAGCCGGTAATAGAGGTCGGCGCGGAACTGCTTCTCGCGCACCAGGGCATGCAGATCGCGGCTGGTCGCAGCGATGATGCGGACATCGACCCGCACCACCTTGTTGGAGCCGAGCGGCTCGATCTCCCGCTCCTGCAACACGCGCAGAAGCTTGGCCTGCACCGGCAGCGGCATGTCGCCGATCTCGTCGAGGAACAGGGTGCCACCGTTGGCGAGCTGGAACTTGCCGTCGCGGTGACGGCGGTCGGCACCGGTGAAGGCACCGGGGGCGACGCCGAAGAACTCCGCCTCCAGCAGGGTTTCCGGAATGGCGGCGACATTGACGCCGACGAAGGGCTTGGACGCCCGCGGGCTGGCGGAATGGATGGCCTGGGCCAGCAGCTCCTTGCCCGTCCCGGTTTCGCCCAGCAGCAGGACGGTCGAATCCATCTGGGCGGCGCGGCGGCCCAGCCGCTTGATCTCGCGGATCGATTCGCTGGCGCCCAGGAACTGCGAGAAGGAGTATTTGGCGCGGCGCTCATGCGCCAGCTCCTGCTGGGTGCGGGCCAGCTCCTCCTGCATCTTCTCGTATTTGCGGACCAGCGGGCGCAGATATTCGGCACGGTCGAACAGCACGAAGCCGATGGCGCCGATGATCGAGCCGTCGATGCCGAACAGCGGCATCCGCGTCACCACGAAGGACCGGTCGTCGAACTCCATGATGTCCAGCGGCTGCGGCTGGCCGCTGTCGATCACCCGGCGCAGCTGGCTGTTGGGGATGACGTCCTCCACCTGCCGGCCGCGCGGATCGCCGGGAACGCCCAGCAACGCCTTGTACTTCTCGTCCATCCAGGCGATGCGGCCGGTGTGATCGACGGCGACGGCGCCGACGCACATGGATTCCAGATGCTCGAACAGGGAGTGGACCGCCCGCTGGCGCAGCGCTTCGAAATCCACGGTGTCGCCCACGTCACCCTCCCAAACGGGACCGATCTTCGTCGTCCCGGTGTCGAGGCCCTTTGCGATGCCCGCTTCGGGGCCTGCTGCATTGCAGCGCAATTTGCCAACAATATCAGAGGTCAACATAGTAGCCCATCCGTCGGATTAAAGGGAAGGCGCACAGGATCGGGCGGGTGCGCGCGGTCTATCCGCACCCGTTCATCAGATCAGACCTTCACGGAACGGCTCACAGGCGCACTTTTTAAAAAGGCAACCCGGACCTGTTCTCTACATCCTCCGCCATACTCCATGCCGATTTCGGGATTTTCAACCCAGGCGAGTGATGGAGTAAGGAAAAAGAGGGGGACCTTCCGGTCCCCCCTGGGGGAGTTGGGTTGGGAGTTTCGCGGAATTGAAAGGCTGGCTCAGTGCCCCCGCTTCGGCAGGCGGGCCAGCAGCTCGCCGACGATGCCGCGGCGGAAGACCAGGACGCAGACGACGAAGATGCAGCCGATCACCACCGGCACCGGCAGGCTGGTGGAGGCGAGATAGCTTTCCAGCGTCACCACCAGCCCGGCACCGACCACCGGCCCGAACAGCGTGCCCATGCCGCCCAGGAGCGTCATCAGCACCACCTCGCCGGACATCTGCCACGTCACGTCGGTCAGGCTGGCGAGCTGGAAGACCAGCGCCTTGGTGCCGCCGGCCAGACCGGCGAGCGAGGCCGACAGCACGAAGGCCACCAGCTTGTAGCGGTCGGTGCGGTAGCCGAGCGACACCGCGCGCGGCTCGTTCTCGCGGATCGCCTTCAGCACCTGCCCGAAGGGCGAATGCACCGTGCGCCAGATCAGGGCGAAGCCGGCGACGAAGATCGCCAGCACGGTGTAGTACATGGTCAGCGGCTGGC
>Ga0206116_1000364_pt1 | contig 52912 bp, 49 predicted proteins | sample 3A1Ametagenome_FD_178000 | JGI IMG/M metagenome (GOLD analysis project Ga0206116, IMG submission 178000) | Enriched microbial communities from leaf-cutter ant dump, University of Wisconsin, Madison, United States - 3A1A | ecosystem: Environmental > Terrestrial > Nest > Insects nest > Nest dump...
GCCAGTACACCGGCTTTTTCGCAGGAGCGCTTGAAACGACGCAGAGCTACGTCGAAGGGTTCGTTCTCTTTAACTTTGACGGCTGGCATCCAGAGCTACCTTCATTCATTACCGGGGTCAACGAACTCGTGGCAGGAAATGTGCACTGGAGTACGTCGGTTTTTAAGGGTTGCGGATGTTAACTCTTACCCGGGCGGAATGCAAAGCCTCTGATCGAAAACCGCTGGTCGGCATCGGGAGCGAAGACTATCATGCGCGCCTTCGAATTCAGCCTCGACAAGGCAAGGACCCATGCTAGTACTGGGATTGGAAACATCCTGCGATGAAACCGGCGTCGCCCTCTACGACAGCGAGCGCGGCCTGCTGGCCGACGCGCTGTTCAGCCAGATCGACCTGCACCGCGTCTACGGCGGCGTGGTCCCGGAGCTCGCCTCCCGCGACCACGTCAAGCGCATGCTGCCGCTGATCCGCGAGGTGCTGACCGAGGCGAACTGCGCCGCCAGCGACATCGATGCGATCGCCTATACCGCCGGTCCCGGCCTGGTCGGTGCGTTGCTGGTCGGTGCGTCCTGCGCCCAGGCCCTGGCCTTCGCCTGGGGTATCCCGGCGCTGGGCGTGCATCATATGGAAGGCCACCTGCTGGCACCCATGCTCGAGGAAAATCCGCCGGAGTTCCCGTTCGTCGCCTTGCTCGTGTCGGGGGGGCATACCCAGTTGGTGCGGGTCGATGGTATCGGTCGCTACGAACTGCTGGGCGAGTCGCTGGACGACGCCGCCGGCGAGGCCTTCGACAAGACGGCCAAGCTGATTGGCCTCAGCTATCCCGGTGGTCCGGAAATCGCTCGCCTGGCAACCCAGGGCGTGGCGGGGCGCTTCGTCTTCCCGCGGCCGATGACCGATCGCCCGGGCCTGGATTTCAGTTTCAGCGGTCTGAAGACCTTTGCCCTCAACACCTGGCAGCAGTGCCGCAATGCTGGCGACGACAGCGAGCAGACTCGTTGCGACATCTCGCTGGCCTTCCAGCAGGCGGTGGTGGAGACTCTGACCATCAAGTGCCGCCGTGCCCTCAAGCAGACCGGTCTCAAGCGCCTGGTGATCGCCGGTGGCGTCAGTGCCAACAAGGCGCTGCGGGCGTCGCTGGAAGAAATGACTGCCGGACTCAAGGGCAACGTGTTCTACGCCCGTCCGAAGTTCTGCACCGACAACGGCGCGATGATCGCCTATGCCGGTTGCCAGCGCCTCGCCGCCGGCCAGCAGGAAACCCTGGCGATCAGCGTGCAGGCGCGTTGGCCGATGGAGCAGTTGCAGGCGATCTGAGCCTAGAAGTGCCTTTCTCGTCCGGCGAACAGATCACGCAGGTTGCCGCGGTGGCGCCAGACGATGAGCAGGGTCAGCACGGTCATCGGCAGCAGTGCCTCCGGCTCGCGCCAGGCCAGCAATGGCAGGGTCAGGGGCGTGGCGATCAGCGCTGCCAGGGAGCTGGTGCGGGTCAGGTAGAAGGTCAGCAGCCAACTGCAGATGGCCAGCAAGGCGGCTGGCGGATACAGGCCCAGCAGCATGCCGGCGGCGGTGGCGACACCCTTGCCGCCGCGAAAGCGGAAGTACAGCGGAAACAGGTGGCCGAGCACTGCGCAGAGGCCGATCCAGGCCTGTTGTTGCTGGTCCAGACCCGCCATCTGGGCGAGCAGGACTGGCACCAGGCCCTTGCACAGGTCGCCGAGCAGGGTCAGGATCGCCAGCTTGCGTCCTGCCAGGCGCAGCATGTTGGTGGCGCCGGCATTGCCCGAGCCGCCCAGGCGCGGATCGGGGCTGCCGCTCAGGCGGCTGAGGACGATGGCGAAGGACAGAGAGCCAAGCAGGTAGGCGAAGATCGCCAGTAACCAAAACATGCTAACTATTCCGGGCAAGGACGCCCCAGATTCTAACGGCGCAAGGCGCCCTTGTCGTGCTGTGGAGAGAAGTGCTTGGACAGAGTGTTCATCGAGGGGCTGGAAGTCGATACCGTGATCGGTGCCTACGATTGGGAGCGGGGCATTCGCCAGTGCCTGCGCCTGGACCTGCGTTTCGCCTGGGATAACCGTCCGGCGGCGGCGGGGGACGACCTCACCCTGGCCCTGGACTACGCCAGTGTTTCGGCGCGCATCCAGGCGTTTGCCGAGCAGGCCCAGTTCCAGTTGGTGGAAACCTTCGCCGAGCGCCTGGCCCAGGTGCTGATGGACGAATTCGACATTCCCTGGCTGCAGTTGAAGCTGACCAAGCCCGGCGCAGTGCCTGCGGCTATCGGTGGCGTCGGCGTGGAGATCGAGCGCGGATGCCTCTGATACGGGTCTACCTGGGGCTTGGCAGCAATGTCGAACGCGAGCGCCATCTCACCGCCGGCCTCGACGCGCTGGCCGGTTTTCTGCAGCAGATGCAGTGCTCGCCGGTGTTCGAAAGCCAGGCGGTGGGGATCAAGAGCGGGCCGTTCTTCAATCTGGTGGTGACCGGCCTGACCGATCTGCCGCTGATCGAACTGGATCGCCGGCTCAAGTTCATCGAGGCCGACAATGGCCGTTACGCCCCGGAGCGCAAGGGCCTGCCGCTGGACATCGACGTGCTGATGTACGGTGATCTGCATGGCAACTTCGACGGGCTGGTCCTGCCCCGCGCCGAGATCCTGAAGAACGCCTTCGTGCTCTGGCCGCTCTCGCTGATTGCGCCGGAACTGACGCACCCCGGTGCAGGCAAGACCATGGCACAGCTGTGGAACGAGGCGCGGATCGATCAGGTCCTAGCCCCGGTAGCCTTCCTCTGGCACGAGCAGGCATTGACGCCGGACCTTTGTTGATCCGTCTTGCGGGCAAGGGGTTGCGATGCATATGATAAGTCTTATCATTCGCGTCAATACTCCTTTTCCTACTGCGTGCCGCCGCCATGTCCCCTTCCTCTCAGACCGGTATTACCGATATTGCGGCTCTGTATGACACGCAGCATCGCTGGCTGGTGAACTGGCTGCGGCGTCGACTGAATTGTTCGCAGAGCGCTGCCGACCTTGCGCAGGACACCTTCCTGCGCCTCCTGGCGAAAGACCAGCCTGTCGAGATCCACGCTCCCCGCAGCTTCCTCGCGACGGTCGCGCAGAGCGTCCTGTCCAATCATTTCCGTCGCCAGAAACTGGAGCGCGCCTACCTTGAAGCCTTGGCGACGCTTCCCGAAATGCTCGCGCCGGATCTGGAAACCCAGGCGATCCTGCTGGAGACGCTGGTGGAACTGGATGCCGTGCTGGAGCGATTGGAGCGGCCGGTACGTCAGGCATTTCTCTGGTCGCAACTGGATGGTTTGAGCCATGCCGAAATCGGTGAGCGCCTCGGTATCTCGGCGTCCACCGCCAGGCGCCATATCGCCAGGGCCGGTGCCCGTTGCATTCTCCTCGACCCCAGCCTGGACCTGGCGTGAGCGCCGGGATCACCCTGGAGATCGCCGAGCAGGCGATGCTCTGGTACCTGGAACTGACGGAGCCGCAGGCCAGCGAGGAAACCCGGGTGGCATGCCGCAACTGGCGACAGGCCCATCCCCTGCATGAACAGGCCTGGCAGCGTGCGGAGAACCTCGGTCGACGCATGGGGGACATGCGTCAGCACCGACCGTTGGTCAGCGAGACCCTGGCGGCAGGTGGCGCAGCGCGGCGACGTGCGCTCAAGCAACTGGCGTTGCTGCTGATGGCGGGTGGCGGGACCTGGGGCGTTCGTCAAAGTGGAGTGCTGCAGCCAATGCTGGCCGACTACCACAGTGGAGTGGGGGAGCAACGGACCCTGGCATTGGCAGGCGACATCAGGGTCGAGCTCAACACCGACAGTGCGATCGACGTCGAATTGAGTCGCGAAGCGCGGCGGATCGAGCTGCTGCGTGGTGAAATCCTCGTGACCCTGGGGCAGGACGGGCAAGACCGGCGTTTGCGGGTCGAGACCGCACAGGGCGCGATCAGTGCGGGATATGGACGTGTCAGCGTGCGGCAACGCGATGGCTACAGCCAGGTTGCCCTGCTGCAGGGTGAAGCCCGGGTCGAACCGCGCAACGCGTCGCCTCGGGCATTGGCGTTGGGCGAACGGGTGAACTTCACTGCCGGCGAAATCTTCACCCGCCGTGGGAGCGATGCCGATCTGGCCTGGACCCAGGGCATGATCGTCGCGGACGGCCAGCGCCTGGCTGATTTTCTCCAGGAGCTGTCGCGCTATCGCCGCGGCCACCTGGGCTGCGATCCGGCACTGGCGGATCTGCGGGTTTCCGGGACTTATCCACTGGATGACAGCGATCGCGTGCTGGCCGCTGTCGCTCGCACGCTGCGCCTGGATGTGCGCGCGATGACCCGCTATTGGGTCACGCTGCAGCCCGGCACTACCCGCGTGTGAAACCTATTTTCGTGCCTGCCTGGTGCATTTGCCGTTCTCACGAGACTCAACCCCCAGAAGTCCAACATTCATTGGGGAGTTGTTGCATGGGCAAGGGTATGCGGGGGCGGCGTGCCGCGATCGGGCCGGCACTGAGCGTGGCTGTGGCACAAGGACTCGCCAGCATGGCGCTGAGCGGTTCGCTGGTGTTGTTGCCGGGCTGGGTCAATGCCGCGGAGCAGGCGGGCCAGATGTTCGATATCGACGCGGGACCGCTGGCGGGCGCGCTGAACCAGTTCGGACAGACCGCTCATATTCTGCTGTCGTACCCGACACAACTGGTTGAAGGCAAGAGCAGCCAGGGCCTGAAGGGCCGACATGAAATCGGCAGCGGCCTGGAACAATTGCTGGCTGGCACCGGCCTGCAACCGGTGCGTGAGGCCAACGGCAACTACACGCTGCTGCCAGGCGTGGCGCCGGGTGTCGTGCAACTGGGCGAAGTGTCCATTTCCGGCAAGGCGCCCGGCTCCATCACCGAAGGCACCGGGCTCTACACCACCTACGCGTCGAGCAGTTCCACGCGCCTGAACCTGACGCCGAAGGAGACCCCGCAGACCTTGACGGTGATGACCCGCCAGCGCCTCGACGACCAGAAGCTGACCAGTCTCAACGAAGTGCTGGACGCAACTCCGGGCATCACCGTGTCCCACGCCAGCGTCGGTGCGGAGAACAACACCTATTGGTCCCGTGGTTTCATGATCAACAACTTCGAGATCGATGGCGTGCCGACTTCGTCGCGCATCGACAACTCGACCCAATACACCGCGATGTACGACCGCATCGAGATCGTGCGTGGTGCCACCGGCCTGATCAGCGGCACCGGCACCCCGGGCGCGACCATCAACCTGATCCGCAAGCGACCGACCTACGACCCGCAATTCAGTGTGACCGCCGAAGCCGGCAGTTGGGACCGCTACGGTACCGGTTTTGATGCCTCGGGCCCGTTGAACGAGTCGGGCACCGTTCGTGGACGCCTGGTGGTGGATATCAAGGACCAGGGCTCCTGGGTCGATCGCATGTCGTCCGATTCGCAACTGGTCTACGGCATCAGCGAATTCGACCTGTCGGACTCGACCTTGCTGACAGCAGGCTTCAGCTACGCCAACTCCCACACCAACTCGCCGCTACGCGTGGGCTTCCCGGTGTACTTCACCAACGGTGTGAAGACCGATCTGCCGCGCTCCACCAACAGTGCGGCGGAATGGGCCTACTACGATCGCAAGGTGACCAACGTCTTCACGTCGCTGGAGCACCGCTTCGACAACGGTTGGAGCGGCAAGGTAGAACTGAGTCACACGCAGAACACCTTCGACCAGGTAACCACCTTCCTCAACGGCGGCATCGACCAGCAGACCGGTGCCGGCAGCTACATGTACCCCAACCGCTGGAGCGGCACGCCACGGCAGAACAACCTGGACGCCTACGTCACCGGGCCGTTCAGCCTGTTCGGTCGCGAACACGAACTGATCCTCGGGACCACACTGTCGCGCTACACGGAGAACACGCCGGACCGTGGCGGTTGGCAAGGCCCCTGGACTGGCTATGACGGCACCATCGCCAATTTCTTCGATTGGGACGGCAGCGGACCCAAGCCCTCCTTCGCCCCGGTGGGCAAGAACGACATCACCGAGAACCAGTACGCGTTCTACCTGACCTCGCGCTTCAGCCTCGGCGACAACACCCACCTGATGCTCGGTGGTCGGGTCACCGACTGGAAGCGTGAAAGCGAAAACCGTCCATACGATGGCGATCCGACGGAAAACAGCGAAAACCGCCACGGTATCTTCTTGCCCTACACCGGTCTGGTGTATGACCTGGATGACACCTGGTCGGTGTATGGCAGCTACACCAAGATCTTCAACCCGCAGTCCTACGGCATGAAGGACATCAACGGCAAACCGCTGGAGCCGCAAGAAGGCGTGGGTTACGAAGTGGGGATCAAGGGTAGCTTCGATGAAGACAGGCTCAATGCCAGCCTGGCGCTGTTCCGCATCGAACAGGACAACCTGGCGGTATGGATTGCCGACCCGGACATCTATCGCACCGAGAAGGGCACCACCACCGAAGGCGTCGAACTGGCGCTGGATGGCCAGTTGGCCGACGGCTGGCAACTGATGGCCGGCTATGCCTATAGCGTCAGCAACAACGACGAGGACGAGCGCATCGTCACCAATATTCCCCGGCATAGCGTCAAGACCTTCAGCACCTATCGCTTGCCAGGTGTCCTGGACAAGGTCACGGTCGGCGGTGGGGTGAACTGGCAGAGCAAGTACGGGCAGGATCTGCATGCCTTCACTCAGGGCAGCTACGCGCTGGTCAACCTGATGGCCCGTTACGATGTCAGCGCTGGCCTCAGTCTCAAGGTCAACCTCAACAATGCGCTGGACAGGAAGTACTACGCCTATTCCGATACCTGGGGCGTGTATGGCGAGCCGCGCAACGTGATGACCTCGGTGGAGTACCGCTTCTGAGGACGGTCGCCGCGGGTCAGCCCGCGGCATTTTCCTTGTAGGCTTTCAGTGCATTCAGCCTGGCCTTTTTCAGTGCTTCGCCCAGCTCCTGGCCGGTGTAGCCCTGTTCCACCAGGGGCTTCACCGCGACCTTGCGCGCCGTCTCGGCGGCGCCACGCAGATAATCGGCCTGTGGATAAGCACGCTCTTCCAAGCCAAGGCGGCCGCGGGCGTCCATCTCGCAGGCGACGATGAACTCCTCGAAACGCTGGGGGCGTCGATAGACGTCGAAGCGTTGCAGCAACTCCAGCAGGGTAGTCGGGCGCAGCTCCAGGGCGCGATGACCATGGGTGTGATACTCGCCCACCAGCAGTGCCAGTTCCTGGCAATCACGAGGCGCCTTGAAACGCTGGTTCACCGCCTGGATCAGCCTCAGGCCCCGGTGTTCATGAGCGATGTGCCGTGGCCATTCGGCTTGTGGCGTTGTGCCCTTGCCCAGGTCATGAAGCAGGCAGGCCCAGCGCACGGTCAGCGGCTGATCGTGACGGGCCGCCTGTGCCAGGACCGACAGGGTATGCGCACCGGTGTCGACTTCCGGGTGATGCGCTGGCGGTTGCGGCACGCCGAACAGTGCGTCCACTTCCGGCATCAGTTGCTTCAGTGCGCCGCAGTCACGCAGGACCTGGATGAAGACCTGTGGGTGATCTTCCATCAAGGCCCGGGAAATTTCCTTCCAGCTACGTTCGGGGGTGAGGGCTTGAAGCTCGCCTGAATCGCTGAGCTGACGCATCAGTTCCAGGGTTTCCGGTGCCACGCTGAAACCGAGCCCGGCAAAGCGTGCGGCGAAGCGGGCGACCCGCAGGACCCGCAAGGGATCTTCGGCGAATGCCGGGGAAACATGGCGTAAAAGGCGATTATCCAGGTCCTGCTTGCCATGGTAGGGGTCGGTCAGGTTGCCGTGATCGTCTTCGGCCATGGCGTTGATGGTCAGGTCGCGGCGAATCAGGTCCTGCTCGAGGGTGACGTCCGGGCTGGCGTGGAATGTGAAACCGCCGTAGCCAACGCCACTTTTGCGTTCAGTGCGGGCAAGCGCGTACTCCTCGCCGCTCTTCGGGTGGAGAAATACCGGGAAATCCGTACCCACCGGGCGATAGCCCAGGGCTTGCATCTGTTCGGCGGTAGCGCCGACCACCACCCAGTCATTGTCGGTGACCGGCCTGCCGAGCAGGCGGTCGCGCACGGCGCCGCCGACTTTGTAGATCTGCATGAAAAACCTCCGTAGATACCCACAGGATAACCCGTGTGGCCTCTACGGAGGCGGCTGGCCTTTACAGGTGCACCACGGCGAGGTCGAGGCGGCCGTGGTCGCCCCCTTCGCCGTGTTCACCCTTTGGGGGGACGTGGTGGGTCTTCATCACCTGTTCGCCCTGCAGGGTTTCCAGGTGGATGTCGAAGCCCCACAGGCGGTGCAGGTGCTTGAGGACCTCCTCGGTGGAGTCGCCCAGCGGTTTGCGGTCGTGCTGCTGGTGACGCAGGGTAAGGGAACGGTCGCCGCGGCGGTCGATGCTCCAGATCTGCACGTTTGGCTCGCGGTTGCCGAGGTTGTATTGCGCTGCGAGGGTCTCGCGGATGATGCGGTAGCCGCTTTCATCATGGATGGCCGGGACCAGTAAATCATCGCGCTGGTCGTCGTCGAGGATGCTGAACAGCTTGAGGTCACGGATCACCTTGGGTGAGAGGTACTGCAGGATGAAACTCTCGTCCTTGAAGCTGCTCATCGCGAACTTGACTGCGGACAGCCAGTCGCTGCCGGCGATATCCGGGAACCAGCGACGGTCTTCCTCGGTGGGGTGCTCGCACATGCGGCGGATGTCGGTGTACATGGCGAACCCCAGCGCATAGGGGTTGATGCCGCTGTAGTAAGGGCTGTCGAAGCCGGGCTGGAATACCACACTGGTGTGCGACTGGAGGAACTCCAGCATGAAGCCGTCGGTGACCAGGCCTTCGTCGTACAGGTCGTTCATCAGGGTGTAGTGCCAGAAAGTCGCCCAGCCTTCGTTCATCACCTGGGTCTGGCGCTGCGGATAGAAGTACTGGGCGATCTTGCGCACGATGCGCACGATCTCGCGCTGCCAGGGTTCCAGCAGTGGTGCGTGCTTCTCGATGAAGTAGAGGATGTTTTCCTGCGGTTCGGCGGGGAAGCGGGCGGTGTCCTTCTCGCTGATCTTGTCGGCGCTCTTCGGAATGGTCCGCCACAGGTCGTTGATCTGCTTCTGCAGGTGTTCTTCACGGTCCTTCTGCCGCCGGCGCTCTTCCTCGGCGGAGATGGGATAGGGCCGTTTGTAGCGGTCGACACCGTAGTTCATCAGGGCGTGGCAGGAGTCGAGCAGGTCTTCCACCGCGTCGATGCCGTGGCGCTCCTCGCATTGGGTGATGTACTGCTTGGCGAACACCAGGTAGTCGATGATCGAACTGGCGTCGGTCCAGGTGCGGAAGAGGTAGTTGCCCTTGAAGAAGCTGTTGTGGCCGTAGCACGCGTGGGCCACCACCAACGCCTGCATGCAGATGGTGTTTTCTTCCATCAGGTAGGCGATGCAGGGATCGGAGTTGATCACGATCTCGTAGGCCAGCCCCATCTGGCCGCGGCTGTAGGATTTTTCGGTGCTGAGGAAGTGCTTGCCGTAGGACCAATGGTGATAACCCAGCGGCATGCCCACCGAGGCATAGGCGTCCATCATCTGCTCGGCGGTGATCACTTCGATCTGGTTGGGATAGGTGTCCAGGGCGTAGCGCTCGGCCAGGCGGCTGATCTCGCGGTCATAGGCCTGGATGAGCTCGAACGTCCACTCGGACCCGGTGGAAAGCGGTTGGCGCTTCTCTCTGGCGGTCATGTCACTAACCTGCGCTGGAAGAGTTCACGGAAGACCGGATAGATATCGCCGGCCGACACCAGCTGTTGCTGGGCGAACGTGTCGGGAAAGGCTTCGCCGATGCGTTCGTATTCGAACCACAGTGCCTGATGTTCGCGGGGCGTGATCTCGACGTAAGTGTAGTACTGGACGAACGGCATGATCTGCTTGCTGAGAATTTCCCGGCAGATCGGCGAATCGTCATTCCAGTTGTCGCCATCCGAGGCCTGGGCGGCGTAGATGTTCCACTCGTTGGCCGGATAGCGCTCGGCCATGATCTCCTGCATCAGTTTCAGCGCACTGGAGACGATGGTGCCGCCGGTTTCCCGGGAGTAGAAGAACTCTTCCTCGTCCACTTCGCGTGCGCTGGTGTGATGGCGGATGAATACCACTTCGATGCGGTCGTAATTGCGCTTGAGGAACAGGTACAGAAGGATGAAGAAGCGCTTGGCGATGTCCTTGGTGGCCTGGGTCATGGAGCCGGACACGTCCATCAGGCAGAACATCACCGCCTTGGAACTGGGGTTGGGGTGCTTGACCAGCAGGTTGTACTTGAGGTCGAAGGTGTCGAGGAACGGGATGCGATTGATTCGGGCGATCAGGCGTTCGATTTCTGCTTCGATTTCCTGGATATCGCCAAAGTTGTCCGGTTCTTCCCGTTTCAGGCGTGCCAGTTCTTCCCGTGCCTCACGCAAGCGTGCCCGACTGCTGCCGGACAGGGCGATGCGCCGTGCGTGGGCTGAGCGCAGGGTGCGGATGATGTTGATCCGCGACGGGTTGCCCTCGTTGCTGATCCCGGCGCGAACGGTCTTGAAGGTATCGGTACCGGTCAGGTGACGCTTGACCAGGTTGGGCAGTTCTAGGTCCTCGAACATGAATTCGAGGAATTCTTCCTGGGTGATCTGGAAGACGAACTCGTCCATGCCTTCGCCGGAGTTGCCCGCCTTGCCGCGGCCACCGCCTCTGCCACCGCCTTGCGGCCGGGGGATATGTTCGCCGGCGGTGAATTCCTTGTTGCCCGGGTGCACCACGGTCTGCTTGCCGCCACGGCCATGGTGCAGCACGGGTTCGTCGATATCGCGGCCGGGGATGCTGATCTGTTCGCCATGCTCCATGTCGGTGATGGAGCGCCGGCTCACGGCTTCCTCGACGGCTTTCTTGATGTGGTCACGGTAACGCCGCAGGAAGCGCTGGCGGTTGACCGTGCTCTTGTTCTTGCCGTTCAGGCGTCGGTCGATGACGTAGCTCATGGGCCCTCCGGTAGCTGGGGTACAGCTGCAAGCTTCAAGCTACAAGCTGCAGGAAAAGCTCGGCCGCCGTGAGCGGCGCGGGGTGCCAGGGCACCCGCGCGCGGCTCGCGACGTTCAGCCTGCAGTTATTACTGGGACTTTCTGACCCGCAGGTACCATTCCGAGAGCAGACGAACCTGTTTGTCGGTGTAGCCGCGTTCCACCATGCGCGTGACGAAGTCGTTGTGTTTCTGCTGGTCCTCTTTGCTGGCCTTGGCGTTGAAGCTGATGACCGGCAGCAGGTCCTCGGTGTTGGAGAACATTTTCTTCTCGATGACCACCCGCAGCTTTTCGTAGCTGAGCCAGGTCGGGTTCTTGCCGTTGTTGTTGGCTCGGGCACGCAGTACGAAGTTGACGATCTCGTTGCGGAAATCCTTCGGATTGCTGATGCCAGCCGGTTTCTCGATCTTCTCCAGTTCTTCGTTGAGGGCGATGCGATTGAGGATCTCGCCGGTTTCGGGATCGCGATATTCCTGGTCCTGAATCCAGAAGTCCGCGTACAGCACGTAGCGGTCGAAGATGTTCTGACCGTACTCGCTGTAGGACTCCAGGTACGCGGTCTGGATTTCCTTGCCGATGAACTCGATGTAGCGTGGCGCCAGGTATTCCTTCAGGTAGCGCAGGTAGCGTTCGCGCACCTCGGCCGGGAACTGTTCCTGCTCGATCTGCTGCTCCAGCACATAGAGCAGGTGAACCGGGTTGGCGGCGACTTCGTGGGGGTCGAAGTTGAACACCTTGGACAGGATCTTGAAGGCGAAGCGGGTCGACAGGCCGTTCATGCCTTCGTCGACGCCTGCGGCGTCACGGTATTCCTGGATCGACTTGGCCTTCGGATCGGTATCCTTGAGGTTCTCGCCGTCGTACACGCGCATCTTCGAATAGATGTTCGAGTTTTCCGGCTCCTTCAGGCGCGACAGCACGGTGAACTGGGCCAGCATCTTCAGGGTGTCTGGAGCGCAATGGGCCTTGGCCAGGGAGCTGTTGAACAGCAACTTGTCGTAGATCTTGATCTCGTCGCTGACGCGCAGGCAGTAGGGCACCTTGACGATGTAGATCCGGTCGATGAAGGCTTCGTTGTTCTTGTTGTTGCGGAAGCTGTGCCATTCCGATTCGTTGGAGTGGGCCAGCAGGATGCCGGAGTAGGGAATGGCCCCCAGGCCTTCGGTACTGTTGTAGTTGCCTTCCTGGGTGGCGGTGAGCAGCGGGTGCAGGACCTTGATCGGCGCCTTGAACATCTCGACGAATTCCATCAGGCCCTGGTTGGCCCGGCAAAGGGCGCCCGAGTAGCTGTAGGCATCGGCGTCGTTCTGCGGGAATTCTTCCAGCTTGCGGATATCCACCTTGCCCACGAGGGCCGAGATGTCCTGGTTGTTCTCGTCGCCTGGTTCGGTCTTAGCCACGGCGATCTGGTTGAGGATCGATGGGTAGAGCTTGACCACCTTGAACTGGCTGATGTCGCCACCGAACTCGGCCAGGCGCTTGGTCGCCCAGGGCGACATGATGGTATTCAGGTAGCGCCGTGGAATGCCGAAGTCCTCTTCGAGGATGGCGCCGTCCTCGGTCGCGTTGAACAGCCCCAGGGGCGATTCGAATACCGGCGAGCCCTTGATCGCGTAGAAGGGCACCTTCTCCATCAGTTGCTTCAGTTTCTCGGCCAGGGACGACTTGCCGCCACCCACCGGGCCGAGCAGATAGAGGATCTGTTTCTTCTCTTCCAGGCCCTGGGCCGCATGACGGAAGTAGGAGACGATCTGGTCGATGCACTCCTCCATGCCATGGAAGTCGGCGAAGGCCGGGTAGCGACGGATCACCTTGTTGGAGAAGATCCGCGACAACCTGGAGTTGCTCGAGGTGTCGACCAGTTCCGGCTCGCCGATGGCCATGAGCAGGCGCTCGGCCGCTGAAGCGTAGGCGCTGCGGTCGTTCTTGCAGAGCTCCAGGTACTCCTGTAACGAGAGCTCCTCCTGACGGGTGGACTCGAAGCGTTGTTGGAAGTGGCTAAAAATACTCATGACGTCACCTCGCTCGATACGTGGAGCCGACGCCGGATCAGTCAGCTGATGCTGGCATGCAATCGGGATGGCCGATTGCTGTATACCCCCCAGAACACCTTGAATTCGCTACCGATGACCCGCACGCCGGTGTACCGGCTCTCCCCTTTTTTGGATGGCCTGGGCTTAAGGATAGTTGGTAATCCGGGAGGTCAAGGGCGGTTGGCGGATAAGTTCGCCACGACCGTTCGTCTGGTCAGGCGCGAGCCCGCACGGGACGCGGGCTGCGGGGCAGGAAAAAAATTATTCCGCGGTTCCCTGGCTGGTTTCCGCCGGGAAGGTGCCACGCCACAGCTCGAAGCCACCGTCGAGGCTGTAGACGTCGGAAAAGCCCTGGCTGACCAGGTAGGCAGCGGCACTCTGGCTGGAGTTGCCGTGGTAGCAGACCACCACGGTCGGTGCATCGAGATCGGCGTTGCGTATGAAGTCGGCCACCGTATGGTTGTCCAGATGGCTGGATCCGGTGATATGGCCGTTGGCGTAGGCTTGCGGGTCGCGGATGTCGACCACGACCGCGCCTTGCTCGCGCAGTGCCTGGGCCTGCTCGGGAGGGATGCGCTTGAATTCGCTCATGGGGGCGTTTCCTTCAACAATGACGAGCCATTCTAGCTGTTTGTGGTGACTGCTGGCGTGTCCTTGTCCTTGCACTCGCAGCGGTGCATCTCGCCGCTGTCGATGTTCATCAGGGTCATGGCGCCACCCCAGACGCAGCCGGTATCGAGGGCGAACACGTTGGGCACATTGCAGCGACCTTCGAGGGCGGCCCAGTGGCCGAAGATGATCTTCACGTGCCGTGAGCGCCGTTCCTTGTGCGCGAACCAGGGTTTGTAGCCGGGGAGGGCGGTATCCGCGCCTTCCTTGCCCTTGAGGTCAAGCTTGCCCTCTGCGGTGCAGAAACGCATGCGCGTGAAGTAATTGGTGATGACCCGCAGGCGTTCCACGCCGGTCAGGTCCTTGTTCCATTTGGTCGGGTCGTTGCCATACATGCCGTCCAGGTACTGCTTGATGCGCAGGTCGTCGCGCAGCACCTCCTCGACTTCCGCGGCAAGTGCCAGGGCCTTGCCCAGCGTCCACTGCGGTGGAATACCGGCATGGACCAGCACGGCGCCACGCGACTCGTCGAAATGCAGCAGCTTTTGCCGGCGCAGCCAGTCGAGCAGGACGGGAGCGTCCGGCGCCTCGATGATTTCACGCAGGGTGTCGCTTTTCTTCAGGCGCTCGATGTTGTGCCAGACCGCCAGCAGGTGCAGGTCATGGTTACCCAGCACGCAGACCAGCGAGTCGCGCATGGCGTAGAGATAACGCAGTGTTTCAAGGGATTGCGGGCCACGGTTGACCAGGTCGCCGACCAGCCACAGGCGATCCTTGGCAGGATTGAAGCGAACGCGTTCGAGCAGGCACTTGAGCGGCTCGAGGCAGCCCTGCAGGTCGCCGACGGCATAGGTCGCCATCAGTGCAGGGCTCCAGGCACGGCGAGGCGGAACGGCGCGATATCGGCCTCGAATCGCGTGCCGTCCTGGGCGAACATCTGATAACTGCCCTCCATGGTGCCGACCTTGCACGAGATGACCGCGCCGCTGCTGTAGGTATGGCTTTGACCTGGTTCGATCAAGGGTTGTTCACCGACTACGCCGTCGCCACGGACCTCTTCCACCTTGCCGTTGCCGTGGGTGATCACCCAATGGCGCGACATCAGCTTGGCCGGGATGCTGCCGTTGTTGCTGACCGTGATGGTGTAGGCAAAGGCGTAGCGGTCGTTTTCGGGTTGCGACTGCTCCGGAAGGAAGCGGGTGACGACGCTGACGTCGACCTGATACAGGGAATCGGACATGCGGGGAGCCTTCAAGACGAACGGATGCTGCGATTTTGGGGGTCAGTCTAGGCCATGGGCGGGGCCGCCGGCCAGCCTCGCGAGGAGGCCGGCTGGCTGGTGAATCACTTGGCGGCGGACTGTTCGGCCAGCTTGTCCGCCAGGCGGACGAAGGCGGCCAGGTCGAGTTGCTCCGGGCGCAGGCTGCCGTCGACGCCAGCGGCTTCGATGGCCTCGCTGCTGAGCAAGGCCTTCAGGGTATTGCGCAGGGTCTTGCGACGCTGGTTGAAGGCTTCGCGAACGATGCGTTCGAGCAGACGATGATCCTTGGCCGGGAACGGCAGGACTGCGTGAGGCACCAAGCGCACGATCGCCGAATCCACTTTCGGCGGCGGGTTGAAGGCACCGGGCCCGACGTTGAACAGATGTTCCACGCGGCAGTGGTACTGCACCATGATCGACAGGCGTCCCCAGTCACCTCCACCGGGACCGGCAGCCAGGCGCTCGACCACTTCCTTCTGCAGCATGAAGTGCATGTCGCGGATCAGTTCGGCGTTATCCAGCAAGTGGAAGATCAATGGGGTGGAGATGTTGTACGGCAGGTTGCCCACCACGCGCAGCGAGCGGGGCGCCGCGCCGAGGGTGGTGAAGTCGAATTTCAGCGCGTCGCCCTGGTGCAGGCGGAAGTTGTCGCGGTCGGCGAACTGCTGGTTGAGGATCGGTACCAGGTCCTTGTCCAGTTCGACCACGTCCAGTTGCGCGCCACTGCCCAGCACACCTTCGGTGAGGGCGCCCTGGCCGGGGCCGATTTCGAGGATGTGCTCGCCGGCCTTGGCGTTGATCGCACGGAGGATGCGGTCGATCACGCCAGCGTCGTGCAGGAAGTTCTGACCGAAGCGCTTGCGCGCCCGGTGTTGGTATTGCTCGGTCATAGTCGGGTCTCGGCCATCTGGTAGGCGGTTTCCAGGGCGACCTGCAGGCTGCCGGTGTCGATCCTGCCGGTGCCGGCAAGGTCCAGGGCGGTGCCGTGATCCACCGACGTGCGGATGATCGGCAGGCCGAGGGTGACATTCAGTGCAGCGCCAAAGCCCTTGAACTTGAGGACGGGCAGGCCCTGGTCGTGGTACATCGCCAGCACTGCGTCGCAGTGCTCCAGATATTTGGGGGTAAACAGGGTATCGGCCGGAAGTGGTCCGCGCAGGTCCATGCCTTCGTTGCGCAGGCGTTCCAGCGTGGGCTCGATGATGTCGATTTCCTCGCGACCCAGGTGACCGCCCTCGCCGGCATGCGGGTTGAGCCCGCAGACCAGGATGCGCGGTTGGGCGATGCCGAACTTCTGTTGCAGATCGGCATGCAGGATCCGCGTGACCCGCTCCAGGCGCTCGACGGTGATGGCGTCGGCCACGTCGCGCAGGGGCAGGTGAGTGGTCACCAGGGCGACGCGCAGGCCGCGGGTGGCGAGCATCATCACCACCTGGGCGGTGTGGGTCAGTTCGGCGAGGAATTCGGTGTGTCCGGAGAACGCGATGCCGCTCTCGTTGATCACGCCCTTGTGCACCGGGGCGGTGATCATGCCGGCGAAGTGCCCGTCCAGGCAGCCTTGTCCGGCGCGGGTGAGGGTTTCCAGGACGAAGGCGGCGTTGGCCTTGTCCAGCTTGCCGGCTACCGTCTTGTGCGCCAGCGGCGTATCCCAGACATACAGGCTGCCGGCTTTGGCTGGCTGATCGGGGAAGGCGTCGGGGCTGACGGGCAGCAAGCTGACAGCCACACCCAGCTGCGCGGCCCGCTCGACGAGCAGGTCACGGCTGGTGATGGCGATCAGGGGATAAGGCTGGGCTTGCGAGGCGAGCAGCAGGCACAGGTCGGGGCCTATGCCTGCGGGTTCGCCGGGTGTGAGGGCGAAGCGCTGCGGTTTCACTGGGCGGCCTGGTCGGCGCCAGGAAGCTTGATTTCCACATAGGCTTCGTCGCGGATCTGACGCAGCCAGCTTTGCAGCTCTTCGTCGTACTTGCGGTTGCGCAGTACGTTCATGGCCTGCTGTTCACGCGCCTGTGCGGTGCTATCGGTGGCGCGGCGGCCCAGGACTTCCAGGACGTGCCAGCCGTACTGGGTCTTGAACGGCTTGCTCACCTGGCCCTGTGGGGCACTGGCCATGACTTCGCGGAACTCCGGCACCAGGGCGTTCGGGTCGACCCAGTTGAGGTCACCGCCGTTGAGCGCGGAGCCCGGGTCCTCGGAGAAGCTCTTCGCCAGTTCGGCGAAGTCTTCACCGGCCTGGATGCGATCGTACAGGCGCTGAGCGAGGACCTTGGTCTCGGCTTCGCTGCGGATCTCGCTCGGCTTGATCAGGATGTGGCGAACATGGACTTCGTCGCGCAGTTGGGTCTGGCCGCCACGCTTCTCTTCCAGCTTGAGGATGATGAAGCCGCCCGGGGTGCGGACGGGCTCGGTGACATCACCCACCGCCATGCTGCTGAGCATGCGGTCGAACGGAGGTGGCAGTTGAGCGGCCTTGCGCCAGCCCATCTCGCCGCCTTCCAGCGCGGTTTCGCTGGCCGAGCGGGCGATTGCCAGCTGGGCGAAATCGGCGCCCTGCTTGAGTTGCTGGTAGATCTCGCCGGCCTGGCGTGCTGCCGCCTGGATCGCGCTGGAGCTGGCGCTTTCCGGGGTCGGGATCAGGATGTTGGCCAGGCGGAACTCTTCCGAGAGCTGCATCTTGCCCAGATCGGAGGCGAGGAAGTTCTTCACTTCCTGCTCGGACACCTGGATGCGCTCGGCGACACGACGCTGGCGCACGCGGCTGATGATCATCTCACGGCGTACTTGCTCGCGGGCGTCGTCGAACGACAGGCCGTCGTGGGCCAGGGCAGCACGGAACTGCTCCAGGCTCATGTTGTTGCGCTGGGCGATGGTGCCGATGGCCTGGTTCAGTTCTTCGTCGGTGATGCGGATGCCGGACCGTTCGCCGATCTGCAGTTGCAGGTTCTCGACGATCAGGCGCTCCAGCACCTGCTGGTCGAGCACGCTGGTGGGCGGTACCGCGCCACCGCGCTTGGCGATGGTCTGCTGCACCTCGTGGACGCGCTGGTCCAGCTGGCTCTGCATGACCACGTCGTTGTCGACGATGGCGACGATCTTGTCGAGGGTCTGCACCGCGGCGTGCGCGGTGCTGCTCAGCATTACGGCGCCCAGCATCAGCGGGCGCAGACAATCAATAAGCTTGGTCTTCACGTGTACGGTAACCTTGAATGCCCTTGTCGAGGAAACTCTCGACTTTATTGCCCACCACGCCACCGAGGCCTTTCAGCACGATCTGCAGGAAGACGCCGTGGTCGCCTTTTTCGTTTTGCGGGGTCGCCTGGCTGAAGTCGTCGTAGTCAACCCAGTAGCGGTTGATCAGGCGCAGCTTCCAGCAGCAGTTGTCGTACTCGAAACCACCGAAGGCTTCCAGGGTACGGTTGCGGTTGTAGTCGTGCTGCCAGCGAGCGATTGCGGTCCACTGCGGAACGATCGGCCACATGACCGAGAAGTCATGTTGCTGGATCTTGTAGTAGTCCTTGACGTAGTTCGCGTCGCCAGGAACACCGTAGTCGCCACCACCGACCTGCCACTGGCCAGTGGTGCTGTTATAGGAAACGGTGTCATTACGGTAGCGGTAGCCAAGATTGACTATCTTGTTCACGTTGTCTTCAGGCTGGTAATGGAACATCGCGCTGCCCGAGCGGGTGCTGCGGCTGTCCGGGTCCCAGTTGAAGTCGGAGTTGAAGCGCCAGTCGCGATTGAAGCGATATTCGTACTCCAGTGCATATGGAGAGACGTCGGATTGCGCGTCGTCGCGGGTGCGGTAGTCGATACCTGGCAACTGAACCTTGCGATCCTTGAAGTACACGGCCTGGCCAATGCTGAAGCGCTGACGCTCGAAGCCGTTTTCCTCGATCCAGCGGTTGGTCACGCCCAGGGACAGCTTGTTCTCGTCGCCGATGCGGTCGGTGCCGCTGAAGCGGTTGTCGCGGAACAGCGACGAGTAGTTGAACGTGGACTCGCCGGAATCGAACAACGGGATATCGCTTTGGTCCTTGTAGGGAACATAGAGATAGTAGAGGCGCGGTTCGAGGGTCTGGTTGTAGTTCTTGCCGAACCACTGGGTGGAACGGTCGAAATACAGGCCGCTGTCGACACTGAAGACCGGGATGTTGCGATTTACGGTGCTGCTGTAGTCGCCTTGAAGTCGCAGGGTTTCCGCATTTGCCGCAGCAACATCCGCCTTGCCCTTGCTGTCCAGGTCAAGATCGTAGTGAGTGGTCACGTACTTGAGCGAAGGCGTCAGGAAACCGTAGGTGTTCTTCAGCGGCAGGCTGATCTTCGGTGCGGCGTTGAGGCGGGTACCGTTCGCACGGGCTACGCCAAAGATGTTGTTGTCGAGACGTGATCCGGGTAAGCCACCGGCAGAAGTGTCCAGGTTGCCATCTTTGTCGAATACCAGGTCATTCTTCAGATCACGATCAAACCGCACCGCCTCGGTTTCATAACTGAAATCGAAACCGGCCGGGTGATAAGGCAGCATCCCGTTGAGCGTGATCTGAGGCAGGCGATTGTACGGAGTGATCTGCGAGATGGTCGCCAGCTCATACGCATGGACATTGAGCCCGGCGGTGTAGCTGTCGCCCCGATAGGTCAGCTTGCCCTGCTGGTTGACGACATCACGGCTTTCCACACCGATCTGATCGGTTTCCAGATCCTGGAAGTAGAACGGGTCGCTGATATCGGTGTAGTCGACTTCCGCCAGCAGGCGCGAATCCAGACCGCCCTTGTGTTGCCAGTTGATCATCCAGCGCTGCTTTTCGTAGTCGGTCTGCTTCTTGCGCTCGTCATCCTCGTCATTCAGCCAGGCTCCACCGAACTGACCTTCGCTCGAGCGGGTCAGGTAGCGGAACTCGCCTTCCATCAACAGGCCGCGCTTGGCCATGTAGCGTGGATAGAGGGTGGCGTCGTAGTTCGGCGCAAGGTTGAAGTAGTACGGCGTGACCAGCATGAAGCCGGTGTCGCTGCTGGTGCCGAACGATGGTGGCAGGAAGCCGGACTGACGACGATCGTCGATCGGGAAGTAGATATACGGCGTGTAGAGCACCGGAATATCCTTGACCCGCAGGGTGACGTTGGTCGCGGTGCCGAAACCGGTGGCCGGGTTCAGCGTGATGTTGTTGCCCTTGAGCTGCCAGGCGTTGCTGTTCGGCTCACAGGTGGTGTAGGTACCATCCTTCAGGCGGATGATGGCGTTTTCGGCACGCTTGGCGTACAGCGCGTTGCCGCGAATGCGCGACTTGTGCATCACGTATTCGGCATTGTCGATCTTGGCTTCGCCGGTATCGAGCTGGATGTCGGCATGGTCGCCCACCACCAGCGAGCCGTTGTCGCGGATCTTCACGTTGCCGCTCAGCTCGCCGCGGTTCTCGGCCTGGTACAGGTTGGCCTCGTCGGCCTCGACCTGCATGCTGCCCTGGCGCATGACCACGTCACCGGCGAGGGTGGCGATCTGCTGTTCCTGCTGGTAGCGGGAGACCTTGGCACCGATGAAGGTCGGCGATTCGTCCTTCGGCGTGCTGTCGTTCATGCCCGGACGGATCGGCTCGATGTAGGCACCGGAGCAGTATGGGCCGGTCTCGGCGAGCTGGGCTGCGGTCAGCTTCTCGCGGGGAACCCAGTCCAGGTGGCTGTAGTCGGCGCTGCGGGATTTCAGACCACGACCCTTGGACTCGGTGACCAGGACCGGCTTGGGACCATTGTCCTCGACGCTGCCAGCCTGTTCAGGCGTGGCATTGGCCGAGCTCACCGCGGCACCGTCATGAACCGGGCGGGGTGGCAGGGCAGCGGCGCTGGTCTTGGGTTTGCAGTCCCATCCACCGGAGGCGGACACCTGGCAGTCGAACTGCTCGGCGGCCACCACGTACGACGTGGCCAGAGGTTGCAGCGCCAGCAGACCGCCGGTGACCAGCAACGGGAATTTTTTACGAAACGCGGGGGATTTCAATGCCATCTTATTAGTCCGGGCTTCCTGCGTGCCATCTGCCCGCGTGTGGGGCCGCACGCCTCTCGATGGTCTGAAAAAGATGCTGGATGATAAAGCATGCCCCGCTTGACGGCTAGGCTCTCTAAGAAATGCATCCCAGTCGCCGCTGCGCTGTCGAAATCGGGCTCGGAATGCGCAATTACAACCAGTAAACTCCGCTTCCTCGCTTGTATTCGCCTTGCCTGGCCTGCGCTCGAATGCATTCCACAAAGAGTCCGGGGCCGTCGGAGACCCTTGCAATGCCCGATCACGATGTACGCCTGCAACACCTCAACGTCTGGCTCGACGAGCAGTTGGCGATCCTGTTTCGAACCCAGGACTGGGGCCCGGTTCCCGCCGCCAGCCTGACCGCTGCCAGCAGCGACGCGAGCTTCCGCCGCTACTTCCGCTGGCAGGCCGATGGTCGCAGTTTCATCATCATGGATGCGCCGCCACCGCAGGAAAACTGCCGTCCCTTCGTCGCGATCGCCCGCCTGCTGGCCAGTGCCGGGGTCAATGTGCCGGTGATCCATGGCGAAGACCTGGAACGGGGCTTCCTGCTGCTCAGCGACCTGGGCAACCAGACCTACCTCGACGTGATCGATGCCGGGAATGCCGATGCGCTGTTCCACGACGCCATCGATGCGCTGCTGGCCTTCCAGCGCCTGCCGATGGACGCCGCGCTGCCCAGCTACGACGTGGCCCTGCTGCGTCGCGAGCTCGAGCTGTTCCCGGAGTGGTACGTCGGTCGTGAACTGGCGAAGTCCTTCGACGAACGGCAGTCCGCCGCCTGGCAGCGCGTCAGCAGCCTGCTGATCGACAGTGCCCTGGCCCAGCCCAAGGTGCTGGTGCACCGCGACTACATGCCGCGCAACCTGATGCGCAGCGTGCCGAACCCGGGCGTGCTGGATTTCCAGGATGCGGTCTACGGGCCGGTCACCTATGACATCACCTGCCTGTTCAAGGATGCCTTCCTCAGTTGGCCGCAAGCGCGGGTCGCCGGTTGGCTGCGTGACTACTGGCAACGTGCCCAGGCCGCAGGCATTCCGGTACAGGCCGATTTCGAGGATTTCCACCGCGCCAGCGACCTGATGGGCGTGCAGCGTCACTTGAAAGTGATCGGCATCTTCGCCCGTATCTGCCACCGCGATGGCAAGCCGCGCTACCTGGGCGACGTGCCACGCTTCTTTGCCTATATAGATGAAGTGATTTCCCGGCGGCCGGAGCTGGCCGAACTGGGCGAGCTGATCGCCAGCCTGCGCCCGACGGCAGAGGCGCAGCCATGAAAGCGATGATCCTTGCGGCCGGCAAGGGCGAGCGGATGCGTCCGTTGACCCTGCACACGCCCAAGCCACTGGTGCCGGTGGCGGGCGTGCCGCTCATCGAGTACCACCTGCGTGCCCTGGCGGCTGCCGGCGTTTCCGAGGTGGTGATCAACCATGCCTGGCTGGGCCAGCAGATCGAAGACCACCTGGGCGACGGCTCGCGTTGGGGGCTGAGCATCCGCTTCTCGCCGGAAGGCGAGCCGCTGGAAACCGGCGGTGGCATCTTCAAGGCACTGCCGCTGCTGGGTGACGCGCCGTTCCTGCTGGTCAACGGCGATATCTGGACCGACTACGACTTCACTCGCCTGCGCCGACCGCTGCAAGGTCTGGCGCACCTGGTGCTGGTGGACAACCCGGGTCATCACGGCGGCGGCGACTTCCGCCTCACGGCCGATCAGGTCGAGGACGGTGCTGGTGCCGCCGACACCCTGACCTTCAGCGGAATATCCGTGCTCGATCCGGCGCTGTTCGCCGGTTGCCAGGCCGGCGCGTTCAAGCTCGCGCCCCTGTTGCGCCAGGCCATGGCTGCCGGGCAGGTCAGTGGCGAACATTTCCGTGGACACTGGGTGGATGTCGGCACCCTGGAACGTCTTGCCGAAGTCGAGCGTCTGCTCGCCGAGCGCCGCTGACATGTTGTGGCCGAGCACAGTGATTGGAGCCGGAGCCGGCTTCGCCATCGCCAGCATCCCTGGCGCGCTGTTGGGAGCCCTGCTCGGGCAGGCGATGGACCGCCGTTTGCAGTTGCACAGCTGGGCGCACCTGCGGGAAAAACTCGGTGGTCGCCCGGTCCTGCGCGATGACGAGGTGCTGTTCGTGCTCCTGGGGCGCCTGGCGAAAAGCGATGGGCGGGTGGTCGACGGCCATATCCAGCAGGCGCGGCAGGAAATGCAGCGCCTGGAAATGGACGATGCCGCGCGCAAGAAGGCGATTGCCGCCTTCAACCTGGGCAAGGCCGGGCGGGAAAAGGTCGATGGCCATCTGCAGCGCCTGAAGCTGCAGCCGCATGCCGCCGAAGGCGTGTTGCGCGCCTGTTGCCGGATGGCCTGGGCCGATGGCCGGGCCGGGCGCGACGAGCGCGAGCTGTTGCTCGGCTGGGGCAGGAAACTGGGCTGGTCAGCCGCCAAGGTGCAGGCCCTGGCCGGTGACTACGAGCCACGCAAGGCCGCGCTGGAAGGGCCGGGCAGTTATGCCGAGGCGCTGCGTCTGCTCGGCGTGACCAGTGACACCGGCTCGGCCGAGATCAAGCAGGCCTACCGGCGCCTGCTCAGCCGCCACCACCCGGACAAGCTGCAGGGCAGTGGCGCCAGCCCGGCCAAGGTTCGCGAAGCGACCGAGCGTACCCGCGAACTGCATCAGGCCTACGCCATCATTCGCCGGCACCGTGACATCTAGTGTGGTGTTTCACAAATAACGACCATAACTCGCGGCGCTTTTTGCGCTCATGCTGCGTTGTCGCTCCTCGCCGTAGCTGGGCTACGACTCGTCGCGCCGCCTTGCCTGAGCACAAAAATCACTCGCGACTTATGGGTCGTATTTGCAAAACACCACACTAGTCGACCTTGCTCGGGCTCAACCAGCCGCGAATCCGCCGGAACAACTGTTCCTGTTCTGCCGAGCGGTTGCCGGGCATCGCGGTGAGGGCGACCTGCTTGTAGTTGCTGTCCTTCATCCGCTTGCTGGCCTGCAGGCGCTGCTGTGCGGCCTGACGGGCCGATCCCTGGTCGTTGTAGTAGAAGTCGGCGGTCGGCACTTTCAGGTTCGCGGTCAGGCTGTCCAGGCTGTGCTCGACCTTGAGCGGCGTCTGCACCGAGACCATCACCAGTTTCTGCACGGGCGCCGGCTGGCGTTCGCTCATGTAGCGCGTGGCCCAGTAGGCGCCGGTGCCGCTGCCGAGGACCACGATGCTGCGTGCATTCTGTTGCTGGGCGTAGGCCACGGCGGCGTCGAGGCGGGCGAAGATGCGCTCGGCGTCGGTGTTGTCGCTGCTGGCATCGGCGGGCGCGCTATCGCTGGATTCGGCGTCGGTCTCGGGCGCGGTGGCCTGGGCGATGTTGGCATTGGCGTCGGCCGGCGTGTCCTTGGCCGGCGCGGTCTTGCCGGTGTCTGGCGCCTGCTCTGCCGGTGCCGGGCTTTCGCTGCGGGCCACCGGGCTGTCGGTGAGCAGGTCGGGGAGTGCCAGGCTCAGGGTGCCCCAGTCGGCATCCGGGAACTTGCGCCGCAGCGGGCCGACGGTCTTCGGCCAGTCGGCGGTTTCCCCGGCGCCGGCGAGGATCACCAGCACGCCTTGCGGTGTCGGGCTGTTGGCAGGTTTCCACAGGGCCAGGAAGTTGTCGGCGGCGGCCTGCAGGGTCTGTTGCTCTTCCTTGGGTACCTGGCGCTCCAGGGCGAGGGCATCTTCCTGGGTGCGCTCGATGAGAGCAGGGCGCTGAGTGCTGGCGTCCGGCGCGCTTTCTGGCTTTTTGCCATCCTCGGCATGGACAGTGCAAGGTAGTATCAAGGTCAGGCATAACGCAGGAAGCGTCGTGCGATAAAGTGAGAACATTGATCGATCCAGGCCAGAATAGTACCGGCAGCCTAATGGTATTTGTCCGAGACGGCCACGGTTGGCGGCCTTCCTTCTATTGACGAGATTCAAGATGATTCGTTTGCGCCGTCTGTGGGTTATCGGCTGTTTGTGCTTGCCCTTGATCGCCCTGGCCGCTCCCGCGCCATCGGCGGTGCAACTGGACCCTGCGCAGAAGCAGTGGCTCGAAAAGCACGGCAGCCTGCGCGTCGGCATGATCCTGCAGACCCCCTTCGCCCAGTTCGACCGGCGCCTGCAGCAGCTGTCCGGGGTCAACGTCGAGTTGATGAACATGCTCGCGCGCAACCTCGGGCTCGACCTGACCTGGCGCAACTTCTCCGACCAGAGCGAACTGGAGCATGCCCTGGCCGCCGGCGAGATCGACCTCGCCCCGGGCCTGTCGCAGACCCCGGCCGGCCTGCGCCTGTGGCTGTTCAGCGACCCGTACATGCGTGTCCCGCAATTGATCGTCGGCCAGCGCAGCGGCGCGGTGATGGTGGACGTGGAAAAGATCGGCGACATCGATCGGGTCGCAGTACGCATGCCCAGCACGGTGGCCGACCACCTGCGGGCCACCTACCCCAATCTCAACCTGCAGGGCGTTCCCGCCGAGCGCCAGGCCCTGCAACTGCTGGTCAGCGACCAGGCGCGCTATGCGGTGGTGGACGAGGCGCAGCTGAGTCGCTTGTCCCGCGAGAGCGAGTTCAGCGAGCTGGCCGTGGTCGGCGACATCGGTTTTCCGCAACTGCTGCGGGTGGCGTCGCGGCGCGACTGGCCGTTGCTGGCGGATATCCTCGAGCGCGGTCTGCAGGCGATTCCGGCCAGGGACCTGGAAGAACTGCACACGCGCTGGCTGCAGCCCCGGTATCCACGCCTGAGCGAGTCGCCGGGCTTCTGGCAGAACCTGGCGCTGCTGTTCGCCGCCCTGTTTTTCAGCGGCGTGGCGATCATCGTCTGGCAGCGTCGCCAGCAGCACTTTCTCGAGCACAGCCTGCTTGCCGCGCGGGAAGATATCGCCCGGCGCCTGAACCGCGAGGAAGCCCTGCGCCTGAGCCAGTTCTCCCTCGACCAGAGCACCGTGGGCATTCTCTGGGTGCACTGGGACAGCCACGTGCGCTACGCCAACCGTGCCGCGGAAAGCATGCTCGGCTACGAGCCGGGTGGCGTGCTGGAGCGGCCGCTGATCGACTTCGAGCCGCAACTGCACATGGATCGCTGGCTCGACCTGTGGAAACGGGCGCGGGCCAGCGACGAGTCCGCGCAGCGTTTCGAGACCCAGTGGCTGCGGGCGGACGGCAGCCTGCTGCCGGTGGACGTGTCGCTGAGCTTCCTGCGCTTTCGCGATGCCGAGTACCTGGTGGTCTATCTCACTGATGTCAGCGAGCGCCGCCGCGCCCAGGCCGCCCAGCGCGAGAGCGAGGCGCGCCTCAAGGGCATCGCCGCCAACGTGCCGGGTCTGGTGTTCCGCCTGGAGCGCGATCCGGGGATCGACGAGCTGGAGTTTCCCTATATCAGCGAAGGCAGCGAAGCCCTGGTCGGCTATGCCCCGGCGGAAATCCAGGACCCGGACATGGGCTTGCGCAACCTGGTGCACAGCGCCGACCGCGCCGACTATCACCGGGTCCAGGACCAGGCCCTGGCCAGCGACAGCGACTGGTCCTGGCAGGGCCGCATCCTCACGCGCCAGGGCGAACAGCGCTGGGCCGACATCAAGGCCAGTGCACGGACCCTGAGCAATGGCCGGGTGGTCTGGGACGGCATCGTCTGGGATATCACCCAGAGCAAGCTGGTCGAACTGGAACTGGCCAGTTCCCGGGAGCAACTGCGCGACCTGGCGGCGCACCTGGAAAGCGTGCGCGAGGAAGAGAAGGCGCGCATCGCCCGCGAGGTGCACGACGAACTGGGGCAGATGCTCACGGTGTTGAAGCTGGAAACCTCCATGTGCGAACTGGCCTACGCCGATCTCGACCCGGGCCTGACCGAGCGCCTGGGCAGCATGAAGAAACTCATCGCCCAGTTGTTCCAGCTGGTGCGCGATGTCGCCACGGCCTTGCGCCCGCCGATCCTCGACGCCGGCATCGCCTCGGCGATCGAATGGCAGGCCCGTCGTTTCGAGGCACGCACGCAGATCCCGTGCCTGGTGCAGGTCCCGGAAAGCCTGCCGCCCTTGAGCGATGCCAAGGCCACCGGGCTGTTCCGGGTGCTGCAGGAGGTGCTGACCAACGTCATGCGCCATGCCCGGGCGCATACTGTGGAGATAGACCTGACCCTGGAGGGCACGATGCTGTGCCTGCGGGTCAGCGATGACGGCGTCGGCTTCGTGGTGGACGACAGCCGGCGCAGTTCCTTCGGGCTGGTCGGCATGCGCGAGCGGGTGCTGATGCTGGGGGGCGACATGTACCTGGAAAGCGAACCGGGCGAGGGCACCAGCCTGAGCGTCCGTATTCCTCTGGATTGAAACAGGAGCGCGGCAGTGATTCGAGTATTCGTGGCAGAAGACCACACCATCGTGCGCGAAGGCATCAAGCAACTGATCGGCCTGGCCAAGGACATGCAAGTGGTGGGCGAGGCGGGCAATGGCGAGCAGTTGCTGGAAGCGTTGCGGCATACGCCGTGCGAGGTGGTCCTGCTGGATATCTCCATGCCCGGGGTCAACGGCCTGGAGGCGATTCCGCGGATTCGGGCACTGAGCGCGGCACCGGCGATTCTCGTGCTGTCGATGCATGACGAGGCGCAGATGGCCGCCCGCGCCCTGAAGATCGGCGCGGCGGGGTACGCCACCAAGGACAGCGATCCGGCCTTGCTGCTCACCGCCATTCGCCGGGTGGCCGGGGGCGGGCGCTACATCGACCCGGAGCTGGCCGACCGCATGGTCTTCGAAGTGGGCCTGACCGACACCCGGCCGTTGCACTCGCTGCTGTCGGAGCGCGAGTTCTCGGTGTTCGAGCGCCTGGCCCAGGGCGCCAACGTCAACGACATCGCCCAGCAACTGGCGCTGAGCAACAAGACCATCAGCACGCACAAGGCGCGGCTGATGCAGAAGCTGAACGTGACGTCGCTGGCGGAACTGGTGAAGTATGCGATGGAGCACAAGTTGCTGTGAATGTTCTGAAAGCGACCTGGGGCGATTGATGCCGCTATCGCTGGCAAGCCAGCTCCCACAGGATTCAGCGGCGCCGCGAACACCGTGAGAGCTGGCTAGCCAGCGACAGGGCTGAAACGGCATACCTAAAACCGTCATCTTTGTAGGGCAATCCCTACAAGCCGCCTTCCAGCCGGCTGATATCAATCTCTCAGCACCCCCGATTTGCGCCACGTCGGCCTTTCCTTAGGCTTGGATCACAGCAGTCATCCAACAAAAAGGTGCGGGTATGAGTGAGGTCAATTCGAACGCTGCGACCAGCGAGACGCTGGTCAGCTTCCGTGGTGTGCAGAAGAGCTACGACGGCGAGTCGCTGATCGTCAAAGACCTCAACCTGGATATCCGCAAGGGCGAGTTCCTCACCCTGCTCGGCCCTTCCGGTTCGGGCAAGACCACCAGCCTGATGATGCTGGCCGGCTTCGAGACCCCGACCGCCGGCGAGATCAAGCTGGCCGGGCGCTCGATCAACAACGTGCCGCCGCACAAGCGCGACATCGGCATGGTGTTCCAGAACTACGCGCTGTTCCCGCACATGACCGTGGCGGAGAACCTGGCCTTCCCCCTGAGCGTGCGCAACCTGAGCAAGACCGACATCAGCGAGCGGGTCAAGCGCGTGCTCAACATGGTCCAGCTGGATGCCTTCGCCCAGCGCTATCCCGGCCAGCTTTCCGGCGGCCAGCAACAGCGCGTGGCCCTGGCCCGGGCGCTGGTGTTCGAGCCGCAGCTGGTGCTGATGGACGAGCCCCTCGGCGCCCTCGACAAGCAGCTGCGCGAACACATGCAGATGGAGATCAAGCACCTGCACCAGCGCCTGGGCGTGACCGTGGTCTACGTGACCCACGACCAGGGCGAGGCACTGACCATGTCCGACCGCGTGGCGGTGTTCCACCAGGGCGAGATCCAGCAGATCGCCGACCCGCGCACCCTCTACGAAGAGCCGAAGAACACCTTCGTCGCCAACTTCATCGGTGAGAACAACCGCATCAACGGCCGCCTGCTCAGCCGTGACGGCGACCGTTGCCTGGTGGCCCTGGCCCGCGGCGAGAAGGTCGAGGCCCTGGCGGTCAACGTCGGTGAGGCCGGCGAGCCGGTGACCCTGTCGGTGCGTCCGGAGCGCGTGCGCCTCAACGGCCACAGCGAGAGCTGCGTCAACCGCTTCTCCGGTCGCGTGGCCGAATTCATCTATCTGGGCGATCACGTGCGGGTTCGCCTGGAAGTCTGCGGCAAGGCCGACTTCTTCGTGAAGCAGCCGATCGCCGAACTCGACCCGGCGCTGGCCGTGGGCGACGTGGTACCGCTGGGCTGGGAGGTCGAGCACGCACGTGCACTCGATCCTATCCTGGAAGCCCACTGAGGTTTGCTAACCAACCCCCTGCACTGTGGAGAGAATAATAAATGCTCAAGCACTTGAAGTTGACCGCGTTGACACTGGGCCTGTTTGCTGCGACCCAGGCCATGGCGGCAAGCGATCTCACCGTGATTTCCTTCGGCGGCGCCAACAAGGCGGCGCAGGTCAAGGCGTTCTACGAGCCATGGGAAAAGGCGGGCAAGGGCAAGATCGTCGCGGGTGAGTACAACGGCGAGATGGCCAAGGTCAAAGCCATGGTCGACACCAACAGCGTGTCCTGGAACCTGGTGGAAGTGGAGTCGCCGGAGCTGGCCCGGGGTTGCGACGAAGGCATGTTCGAAGAGCTGGACCCGGCCCTGTTCGGCAACGAGTCCGACTACGTTCCGGGCGCCATCCAGCCGTGTGGCGTGGGCTTCTTCGTCTGGTCCACGGTCATGGCCTACAACGCCGACAAGCTGAAGACCGCACCGACCAGCTGGAAGGACTTCTGGGACACCAAGAACTTCCCGGGCAAGCGCGGCCTGCGCAAGGGCGCCAAGTACACCCTGGAATTCGCCCTGATGGCTGACGGCGTGGCGCCGAAGGACGTGTACAAGGTCCTCGCCACCAAGGAAGGCCAGGACCGCGCGTTCAAGAAACTCGATGAGCTGAAGCCGAACATCCAGTGGTGGGAAGCCGGTGCCCAGCCGCCGCAGTACCTCGCCTCCGGCGACGTGGTGATGAGCTCGGCCTACAACGGTCGCATCGCTGCGGTGCAGAAGGAAAGCAACCTGAAGGTGGTGTGGAACGGCGGCATCTACGACTTCGACGCCTGGGCCATTCCGAAAGGCGCGAAGAACGCCGAGGACGCGAAGAAGTTCATCGCCTACTCCGTGCAGCCTGAGCAGCAGAAGATCTACTCGGAAAACATCGCCTACGGTCCGGCCAACTCCAAGGCGGTCGCCCTGCTGTCCGACGAGGTCAAGAAGGACATGCCGACCACCCCGGAAAACATCGCCAACCAGGTGCAGATCGACGTGGCCTTCTGGGCCGACAACAGCGAACAGCTGGAACAGCGCTTCAACGCCTGGGCCGCCAAGTAAGTCGCACCCTCGGAGCGCCGGCGTGAGGCCGGTGCTCCCCGTTTTCCAAGATTTCCGGAGTTCGCTATGGCCATCGCAGTGCCCATCAAAGAAGGCGCAGGTCCCACCCTCAAGCAGCGCCTGGCGCGTGCCGAGCGGGTCAACCGCTTCAAGGCGCAGGCGTTGATCGCGCCGCTGGCGGTGTTCCTGCTGCTGGTGTTTCTCGTGCCGATCGCCGCGCTGCTGTACAAGAGCGTCGGCAACCCCGAAGTGGTGGGCGGCCTGCCGCGTACCGTGGTCGCCGTGGCCGAATGGGATGGCAAGAGCCTGCCGGGCGAGCCGGTGTACAAGGCCCTGAGCGAAGACCTCGCCGAGTCGCGCAAGAACCAGACCCTGGGCGACCTGTCCAAGCGTCTCAACATGGAGCTGGCCGGCTACCGCAGCCTGCTGGCGAAGACCGCGCGGGCCCTGCCGTTCAAGAGCGAACCCGCCTCCTACAAGGATGCGCTGCAGGAACTGGACGAGCGCTGGGGCGATCCCGCCTACTGGCAGGCGATCCGCCGCAACACCAGCAGCGTGACCCCGTTCTACCTGCTGGCGGCCCTGGATCACCGCATCGACGACCTCGGTGAACTGGCCCCGGCCACCCCGGACCAGTCCATCTACCTGGACATCTTCACCCGTACCCTGTGGATGGGCTTCGTCATCACCGCTATCTGCCTGGTGCTGGCCTACCCGCTGGCCTACCTGCTGGCCAACCTGCCGACCCGGCAGAGCAACCTGCTGATGATCCTCGTGCTGCTGCCGTTCTGGACTTCGATTCTGGTGCGGGTGGCGGCGTGGATCGTGCTCCTGCAGTCCGGCGGCCTGATCAACAGTGCGCTGATGGCCGTGGGCATCATCGACAAGCCGCTGGAACTGGTGTTCAACCGTACCGGCGTGTACATCTCGATGGTCCACATCCTCCTGCCGTTCATGATCCTGCCGATCTACAGCGTGATGAAAGGCATCTCGCCGACCTACATGCGCGCGGCGATCTCCCTCGGTTGCCATCCGTTCACCAGCTTCTGGCGCGTGTACTTCCCGCAGACCTATGCCGGCGTAGGCGCCGGGTGCCTGCTGGTGTTCATCATGGCCATCGGTTACTACATCACCCCGGCACTGCTGGGCAGCCCGAACGACCAGATGGTCAGCTACTTCGTGGCCTTCTACACCAACACCAGCATCAACTGGGGCATGGCGACCGCACTGGGCGGCCTGCTGCTGCTGGCCACCGTGCTGCTGTACCTGATCTATAGCTGGCTGGTCGGCTCCAGCCGCCTGCGCCTGAGCTGAGGAGCGAATTCATGCTGAGCCCCTACATGTCGCCCGTCGAGCGGGTCTGGTTCTACAGCTTGCGCATTCTCTGCGGGCTGATCCTGCTGTTCCTGGTGCTGCCGGTGCTGGTGATCATCCCGCTGTCGTTCAACAGCGGCAGCTTCCTGGTCTATCCGCTGCAGGGCTTCTCGCTGCAGTGGTACCACAACTTCTTCGCCTCCGATGAATGGATGCGCGCCTTGAAGAACAGCATCATCGTCGCTCCGGCAGCGACGGTGCTGGCCATGGTCTTCGGCACCCTGGCCTCGATCGGCCTGACCCGCGGGGACTTCCCCGGCAAGTCGCTGATCATGGCCCTGGTGATCTCGCCGATGGTGGTGCCGGTGGTGATCATCGGCGTCGCCAGCTATCTGTTCTTCGCCCCGCTGGGCCTGGGCAACAGCTTCCTTTCGTTGATCCTGGTGCATGCGGTGCTGGGCGTGCCGTTCGTCATCATCACCGTGTCGGCGACCCTGCAGGGCTTCAACCACAACCTGGTGCGTGCCGCGGCCAGCCTCGGCGCTTCGCCGCTGACCGCTTTCCGCCGGGTGACCTTGCCGCTGATCGCCCCGGGGGTGATTTCCGGTGCGCTGTTCGCCTTCGCCACCTCGTTCGACGAGGTGGTGGTGACCCTGTTCCTCGCCGGTCCCGAGCAGGCCACCCTGCCACGGCAGATGTTCAGCGGCATCCGCGAAAACCTCAGCCCGACCATCGCGGCGGCGGCGACCCTGCTGATCGCCTTCTCGGTGATCCTGCTGCTGACCCTGGAATGGCTGCGCGGGCGCAGCGAAAAACTGCGGACCCAGCAGCCTTCGTGAGTTAGCAGGGGCCTTGTGGGAGCGGGTTCACCCGCGATTACGATGGTGAAGTCACCGCCATGATCGCGGGTAAACCCGCTCCCACAGGCATCCGCGCCGCTCTTGCGGTGGCTGATGTACAATGCGCGCCACCGTGAATTTGCCCAAAGGTGCGCCATGCAGCCCTTCGCTATTGCCCCCTCGATCCTGTCTGCCGACTTCGCCCGCCTGGGCCCGGATGTCGATGCCGTGCTCGCCGCGGGCGCCGACATCGTCCACTTCGACGTCATGGACAACCATTACGTGCCCAACCTGACCATCGGCCCGATGGTCTGCTCGGCCCTGCGCAAGTACGGCGTGACCGCGCCGATCGACGTGCACCTGATGGTCAGCCCGGTCGACCGCATCATCGGCGACTTCATCGAGGCCGGCGCCACCTACATCACCTTCCACCCGGAAGCCTCGCAGCACATCGACCGCTCCCTGCAACTGATCCGCGACGGCGGCTGCAAGGCCGGCCTGGTGTTCAACCCGGCGACTGGCCTGGACGCGCTGAAGTACGTGATGGACAAGGTCGACATGGTCCTGCTGATGAGCGTCAACCCCGGCTTCGGCGGGCAGAAGTTCATCCCCGGCACCCTCGACAAGCTGCGCGAGGCCCGCGCCCTGATCGATGCCAGTGGCCGTGACATCCGCCTGGAGATCGACGGCGGCGTCAACGTCAACAACATCCGCGAGATCGCCGCGGCAGGTGCCGACACCTTCGTTGCCGGCTCGGCGATCTTCAATGCCCCGGACTACAAGGCCGTCATCGACCAGATGCGTGCCGAACTGGCCCAGGCTCGCCCATGAGCGGCTTCGAGCAGCTGTTCCCGCAGCGCCTGCCCAGGCTGGTGATGTTCGACCTGGACGGCACTCTGATCGACTCGGTTCCGGACCTGGCGGCAGCGGTGGACTGCATGCTGCTCGAAATGGGCCGCGCACCGGCCGGTGTCGCCGCGGTACGCCAGTGGGTCGGCAATGGTGCCCCGGTGCTGGTGCGCCGGGCCCTGGCCGGCGGCATCGAGCATTCGGCGGTCAACGACCAGGAGGCCGAGCACGGCCTGGAGATCTTCATGCGCGCCTACGGCGAAAGCCACGAGCGCACGGTGATCTACCCGGGCGTGCGCGATACCCTGCGCTGGCTGCAGGCCGAGGGCGTGGAGATGGCGCTGATCACCAACAAGCCGGAGCGCTTCGTCGGTCCGCTGCTGGACCAGATGCAGATCGGCCTGTACTTCCGCTGGGTCATCGGTGGCGACACCCTGCCGCAGAAGAAGCCGGACCCGGCCGCGTTGCTGCACGTGATGCACCTGGCCGGTGTCGCCGCGGACGATGCGCTGTTCGTCGGCGACTCGCGCAGTGACGTGCAGGCGGCGAAAGCCGCGGGGGTGAAGTGCGTCGGCCTGACCTATGGCTACAACCACGGGCGGCCGATCAGCGAGGAATCCCCGGCACTGGTGATCGACGACCTGCGCGCCTTGCTCCCGGTTGCTTCGCCGCAGCCACTGAGCTAACGTTGGGCCCTTCACCTCACACCTCGTAGAGATTCCATCGTGGTAGCACCTGGCAAACTCTGGATGAAAGTCATCAAGGCCCTGGCCCGTTGGCGTTGGCGCGCCTGACTTTCTTCCAGCCGGCTCCGATCCGGCACGTTTGCCATTTGACTCTTCCTGCCCTACCGCCACGAGGCAATCATGACCCGCGACGAATTCCTGCGCCTGGCCGCTGAAGGCTACAACCGCATTCCCCTGGCCTGCGAAACCCTGGCCGACTTCGACACGCCGCTGTCGATCTACCTGAAACTGGCCGACCAGCCCAACTCCTACCTGCTCGAGTCGGTGCAGGGCGGCGAGAAGTGGGGGCGCTACTCGATCATCGGCCTGCCTTGCCGCACCGTGCTGCGGGTGCATGACCACCAGGTACGCATCAGCGTCGACGGTGTCGAGACCGAGCGCCACGATGTGGAAGACCCGCTGGCCTTCGTCGAAGCCTTCAAGGAACGCTACAAGGTGCCGACCATCGCCGGCCTGCCGCGTTTCAACGGCGGCCTGGTCGGTTACTTCGGCTACGACTGCGTGCGCTACGTCGAGAAGCGCCTGGGCAAGTGCCCGAACCCGGACCCGCTGGGCGTGCCCGACATCCTGCTGATGGTCTCGGATGCCGTGGTGGTGTTCGACAACCTGGCTGGCAAGATGCACGCCATCGTCCTGGCCGATCCGTCCCAGGAAAACGCCTACGAACAAGGCCAGGCCCGCCTGCAGGACCTGCTGGAGCAACTGCGCCAGCCGATCACTCCGCGTCGCGGCCTGGACTTCAGCGGCCCGCAGGCCGCCGAGCCGGCGTTCCGCTCCAGCTTCACCCAGGCGGACTACGAGCGTGCGGTGGACACCATCAAGGAATACATCCTCGCCGGTGACTGCATGCAGGTGGTGCCGTCGCAGCGCATGTCCATCGACTTCGCTGCCGCGCCGATCGACCTGTACCGTGCACTGCGCTGCTTCAACCCGACGCCGTACATGTACTTCTTCAACTTCGGCGATTTCCACGTGGTGGGCAGCTCGCCGGAAGTTCTGGTGCGGGTCGAGGACAACCTGGTCACCGTGCGGCCGATCGCCGGTACCCGCCCGCGTGGCGCCACCGAGGAAGCCGACCGGGCCCTGGAAGAGGACCTGCTGTCCGACGACAAGGAGATCGCCGAGCACCTGATGCTCATCGACCTGGGGCGCAATGACACCGGTCGGGTCTCGGAAGTCGGTTCGGTGAAGCTCACCGAGAAGATGGTCATCGAGCGCTATTCCAACGTCATGCACATCGTTTCCAACGTCACCGGCCAGCTGAAGAGCGGCCTGACCGCAATGGACGCCCTGCGCGCGATCCTGCCGGCGGGCACCCTGTCCGGTGCGCCGAAGATCCGCGCGATGGAGATCATCGACGAGCTGGAGCCGGTCAAGCGGGGCGTCTACGGTGGTGCGGTGGGCTATTTCGCCTGGAACGGCAACATGGACACGGCGATCGCCATTCGCACCGCGGTGATCAAGGATGGCGAACTGCACGTGCAGGCGGGCGGTGGCATCGTCGCCGACTCGGTGCCGGCGCTGGAGTGGGAAGAAACCATCAACAAGCGCCGGGCGATGTTCCGCGCGGTGGCGCTGGCCGAGCAGACGCCGCAGAAGTAAAGCTTTGGCAGGGACCTTGTGGGAGCGGGTTCAGCGGAACGCCGCTCCCACAGTCGTCAGAACTCCAGGCTCAACGCCAGGTTGACCCCCTGCTGGGTCAGCTCGTCACTCGTCACCCGGTTGTAGCTGCCGCGCAACGCCAACCCAGGCGCCAGTGTCTGGCTCACCCCGAGGCTCACCCGGGTCAGGCTGCTGTGCGGGGTATACCCGGTCAGGGTGAAGTCGTTCGCCGGCAGGCTGTTGAGGTTCAGGGTCAGGTCCTGGCGGTCATCCTCGAACTCGTGCTCCTTGGCAACCTCGCCAAACGCCAGTGTCGCTGGGGTCACCTGGAATTTCCCCTGCAGACCCAGGCCCAGGCGCCGTGAATCACGCTTCTGGTCGCCGAAGGTCAGCGCCGTGGCACGTGAGCCTTCCTCGCTGTACCCGTCCACCTTGATCCGCGCGTAATCGGCGCTGACGAATGGCGACAGATGCCATGGGCTGCCCGGCTCCGCCAGGTCGAAGCCGAGGCGGGCGGACACGGCGACCAGGTCGCCATCGGTATCGCCTTTCTCGCTGCGGTCGCTCGGGCCGAGGGCGAAGGTGCGCTTCAGGTCGTCATAGTTCAGGCGTCCGCCCGTGAGTGCGGCGTCGGCCCACCAACGGTCATGCTGGAACTGGGCGAAGAGGGTGCCGAGGTAGCTGTTCAGGCGATAGTCGGAATCCTGCGGGCCGGCCTCCAGCTTCTGCCGGTAGAAACCGCCGGCAAGGCCGACGCGCCAGTGCTCGTCGAGGCGATAGCTGCCACCCACGGTGAGGCTGTAGCCATGTCCGTCGGCGCTGGCCGAGCTGCTCTGGCTGTCGATATCCAGCTTCTGCCCGCTGGCCGCGACGATCGCCTGCCATTGCCCGACGGCCTGCCAGTTGGCCTGCCACTGGTTGCGCAGTTCGTTGTGGTGGGCGTTCAGGGTGCTGTAGGCCATTTCTGGCAGCAGGGTCAGCTCCCACGGGGCGGAGAGGATCGAGTAGCCGTAGTCGGCGATCATCCGCTGACCGGCGATGGTCGGGTGCACCGAGTCGTTGAACAGCAGCTTGCTCGGGTCCGGGCTGGTGCCGTTGGCACCATACACCGGGTTCTGCGTGCAGCCGTTGCCGCTGTAGCAGGTCTGCAGCAGGTTCTGGTCGGTGGCCAGGCCGAACTGCGCCGGTGCGGCAAGCGCCTCGCTGAACAGCAACGGGATGTTCAGCGGGATGATCTCGGCATCGATCCGGGCCAGCTGGTTCGCCAGGGTCTGGTTGAACACGGCGCTGAGCTGCGAGCTTGCAGCCTGCAACGGCGTGCCGTTGAGCGCCGGGGTCAGGCCGATGTCGGGCAGCAGCCAGACCATGATGTAGCGCGCCCCCGCCTGCTGCAGGGCCTGGGCACTGGCGGCCAGTTGGGTGGCGGAGGTCGCGGCGGCGGCTGGTGAGGTAATCAGGCCCTGGAGGAAGTCGTTGCCGCCCCCCGTGAGGTAATACAGCGCGTTCGGGTCGGCCAGGCGACCACCGGCCAGATAGCCGGGACGCTGGCGCAGCACCGTGCCGGCACCGGGGTTGCCGGGCGGTATCAGCACGATGGATTCACCGGTGATGGACTGGTAGATCTGGTCGGTGCGGTAGCCGCCGGTCGCCCAGTTGTTGCCGTCGGGGATCCCCAGCGCGGCATTTACCACCGAGGTGGAGGCGTTCAGGTCATCCGCGGCGACGCCCAGGTAGCCGCCGAGGATCATCGACGACACCGGCGCGAAAGTGCCATCCGCATTGCGGTTGGTATAGCGCTGGCTGCTGCCGGGTCGGCTCGGGTCGGGGAACTGGCCGGCGTCGGCGAGGCTGTCGCCGAAGACGATCATGGTGGAGTAGGGCGAGGGAGCAGCAATGGCGCTGGAGCAGGCGACGGCCAGCAGGCACGCGGCCGATTGACGCAGATAACGGCGTTTTCTCATCGCAAGAGTCCTTCTTGTCGTTGTTTTTGGGCATTGCGCGAATTGAAGGTAGCAAATCCAGCGCTTCCTGCCCTGCCGATATTGCAGTGATTGTTTCCGTAAGCTACTGTGCCGAAACGTATGAACGAGACCTACCCCGTGTTGATCGTCAGCAAACTCTTGATGCGCGTTATCAAGGCCCACGCCCGTTGGCGTTGGCGCGCCTGACTTTATCTCCTGCCGGTTCGCCGGCCCGTTACGTTTTGCCTTTCTGAAATGATTTCACACACCTCTGCAACAGTTGGTAATGACTGGGGCGGGTGGCACTGCCTGTCGGCAGTCGGGAAGGCAGTCATCCAAAGTCAGTATTCAAGAGGTTGAGCCCAGATGTTACTGATGATCGACAACTACGACTCCTTCACCTACAACGTCGTGCAGTACTTCGGCGAGCTGGGTGCCGAGGTCAAGGTCATTCGCAACGACGAACTGACCATCGAACAGATCGAAGCCCTGCAGCCCGAGCGCATCGTCGTTTCTCCCGGTCCGTGCACGCCGACCGAAGCCGGTGTGTCCATCGCCGCCATCCATCATTTCGCCGGCAAGCTGCCGATCCTCGGCGTCTGCCTGGGCCACCAGTCCATCGGCCAGGCCTTCGGCGGTGACGTGGTGCGCGCGCGCCAGGTGATGCACGGCAAGACCAGCCTGGTCGTCCACGAGAACAAGGGCGTGTTCGCCGGCCTCAACAATCCGCTGACCGTGACCCGCTACCACTCGCTGGTGGTCAAGCGCGAAACCCTGCCGGATTGCCTGGAAATGACCGCCTGGACCGCATTCGAGGACGGCAGCGTCGACGAGATCATGGGCTTGCGCCACAAGACCCTGAATATCGAGGGCGTGCAGTTCCACCCCGAATCGATCCTCACCGAGCAGGGCCACGCGCTGTTCGCCAACTTCCTCAAGCAGACCGGCGGCCACCGCTAAGGATTGAGCATGGATATCAAGAATGCGTTGAGCCGGATCGTCGGCCACCTGGACCTGTCCACCGAGGAAATGCGCGATGTGATGCGCCAGATCATGACCGGCCAGTGCTCCGAGGCGCAGATCGGTGCCTTCCTGATGGGCATGCGCATGAAGAGCGAGAGCATCGACGAGATCGTCGGTGCGGTCTCGGTAATGCGCGAGCTGGCGAACAAGGTCGAGCTGAACAGCCTGGATGGCGTGGTCGACATCGTCGGTACCGGCGGCGACGGCGCCAACATCTTCAACGTCTCCACCGCCGCGGCCTTCGTCGTCGCCGCGGCTGGCTGCACCGTGGCCAAGCATGGCAACCGCGCGGTCTCCGGCAAGAGCGGCAGCGCCGACCTGCTGGAAGCGGCGGGCATCTACCTGAACCTGACCCCGGTCCAGGTCGCGCGCTGCATCGACAGCGTGGGCATCGGCTTCATGTTCGCCCAGACCCACCACAGCGCCATGAAGCATGCTGCCGGCCCGCGTCGCGACCTGGGTCTGCGGACCCTGTTCAACATGCTCGGCCCGCTTACGAATCCGGCTGGCGTGAACCACCAGGTGGTCGGCGTGTTCACCCAGGCGCTGTGCCGCCCGCTGGCCGAAGTGCTGCAGCGCCTCGGCAGCAAGCATGTGCTGGTGGTGCATTCGAAGGACGGCCTGGACGAATTCAGCCTGGCGGCGCCGACCTTCGTCGCCGAACTGAAGAACGGCGAGATCAGCGAATACTGGGTCGAGCCGGAAGACCTCGGCATGAAGAGCCAGAGCCTGCACGGCCTGGCGGTCAGCGGTCCGGAGGAGTCGCTGGCGCTGATCCGCGACGCCATCGGCCGACGCAAGACCGAGAACGGCCAGAAGGCCGCTGAAATGATCGTCCTCAACGCCGGCGCTGCGCTCTACGCCGCCGACCTGGCGATGACCCTCAAGCAAGGCGTCGAACTGGCCCACGATGCGCTGCACACCGGCCTGGCCCGGGAAAAGATGGAAGAGCTGGGCGCCTTTACCGCGGTATTCAAGCAGGAGAACGAAGGATGAGTGTGCCGACGGTTCTGGAAAAGATCCTGGCCCGCAAGGCCGAGGAAGTCGCCGAGCGCAGCGCCCGGGTCAGCCTCGCTGAACTGGAGCGCCTGGCCGCTGCCGCCGACGCACCGCGGGGGTTTGCCAACGCCCTGATCGAGCAGGCAAAGCGCAAGCAGCCGGCGGTGATCGCGGAAATCAAGAAGGCCTCGCCGAGCAAGGGCGTGATCCGCGAGCACTTCGTTCCCGCCGAGATCGCGGTCAGCTACGAGAAGGGCGGCGCCACCTGCCTGTCGGTGCTGACCGATGTCGATTACTTCCAGGGCGCCGACGTCTACCTGCAGCAGGCCCGCGCGGCGGTGCAACTGCCGGTGATCCGCAAGGACTTCATGATCGATCCGTACCAGATCGTCGAAGCCCGTGCCCTGGGCGCCGACTGCGTGCTGCTGATCGTCTCCGCCCTGGACGACGTGAAGATGGCCGAACTGGCCGCCACCGCCAAGGGCGTCGGCCTCGACGTGCTGGTGGAAGTGCATGACGGTGACGAGCTGGAGCGCGCGCTGAAGACCCTCGACACGCCGCTGGTCGGGGTCAACAACCGCAATCTGCACACCTTCGAGGTCAGCCTGGAAACCACCCTCGACCTGTTGCCACGCATTCCCCGCGATCGCCTAGCCATCACCGAGAGCGGCATTCTCAACCGGGCCGATGTCGAGCTGATGGAAATCAACGAGGTCTATTCCTTCCTGGTCGGCGAGGCGTTCATGCGTGCCGAGCAGCCGGGCGTGGAACTGCAGCGTCTGTTCTTTCCCGGACGCGTGGTGCCAGGCCTGAACGGACTGGACTGATCGATTCGAAGCCGGCTGATGCCGGCTTTTTCATTTCAGGGAGAGCGTCATGAGTGAACAACCCGTTGCTGTCACCGTCGAAGCCGGGCTGCATGCCGAGCAGGATCTGCTGGCGGCCGTGTGCCGGGGCGAGCGCGATCACGGCCTGCTGTTCTGGCGCCCGACCGACCGGGCGCTGGTGATGCCGCGGCGCATGAGCCGGCTGGAGGGATTCGAGGCCGCCTGTGGCGAGCTGGCGATCGCCGGCTGGCCGGTGCTGCTGCGTGAAACCGGTGGCGAGCCGGTGCCGCAATCCCCGGCGGTGATCAATATCGCCCTGGTCTACGTGGCGCCGCGCAGCGAAGGCGATCAGAACCGCATCGAGAATGCCTACGAACGCCTGTGCCTGCCGCTGTGCGAGGTGCTGCAGGAGTGGGGTGGGCTGGCCTCGGTGGGCGAGATCGAAGGGGCGTTCTGCGACGGGCGCTACAACGTCAATCTCAATGGCCGCAAGCTGGTCGGCACCGCCCAGCGCTGGCGCCAGGGCCGGGAGGGCAAGCGTCCGGTGGTGCTGGTGCACGGCGCCTTGTTGCTGGATAACGAGCGCGAGTCGATGGTCGCGGCGGTCAACCGCTTCAACGAATGCTGCGAACTGGAGCAGCGCTGCCTGGCCGACAGCCATATCGCCCTGCACGAAGTGGTGCCCGAGGCCCCCCTGCTGGCGCGGATGGCCCAGGCCTACGCCCGGACCCTCTCGGCGATCCCGCAGGATTAACGGGTACCGAAGACCACCATGGTCTTGCCCTTCACATGCACCAGGTTGCGTTCTTCGAGGTCCTTGAGAACGCGACCGACCATTTCCCGGGAGCAGCCGACGATACGCCCGATTTCCTGGCGGGTGATCTTGATCTGCATGCCGTCCGGGTGGGTCATGGCGTCCGGCTGCTTGCACAGCTCCAGCAGGCAGCGGGCAACCCGACCGGTCACGTCGAAGAAGGCCAGGTCGCCGACCTTGCGCGTGGTGTTGCGCAGGCGCTGGGCCATCTGGCTGCCCAAGGCGTAGAGAATGTCCTGGTCCTGCCGTGCCAGCTCACGGAATTTCTCGTAGCTGATTTCCGCGACTTCACATTCGCTCTTGGCCCGCACCCAGGCGCTGCGCTGCTGTTCCTTGCCCGCAGGTTCGAAGAGTCCGAGTTCACCGAAGAAGTCGCCGCTGTTGAGGTAGGCGATGATCATTTCCCGACCATCGTCGCCTTCGATCAGGATGGTCACCGAACCCTTGATGATGAACGACAGGGTCTCCGCGGTATCACCGGCACTGAGGATGTTGCTTTTGGCCGGGAAGCGGCGGCGCTGGCAATGCGCGAGCAGCTTGTCGACGTTCTTGATCTTGGCTGGAAGTGTTGCGGCAACCATGGTTAAGCCCCGAAATACGCGGTCCGTGAGTATTTATAGTTTTGGGATGGGTGCAAAACGCCATCAATTTGGCGTCAGTTTATCAGACGTCGTCTGTATCGGCATATTTACTCGAACGCTTAAGCCTTTTCGCCCGCCCTTGTAGGGACTAAGCTGGCAGCCATTTTTTCAAGCATGCGGAGAGCGGGTTATGAAGGCGCGTATCCAGTGGGCCGGTGAGGCCATGTTCCTGGGCGAATCGGGTAGCGGTCACGTCGTGGTGATGGACGGTCCGCCCGATGCCGGTGGTCGCAACCTGGGTGTGCGGCCGATGGAAATGCTGCTGCTGGGCCTGGGTGGCTGCAGCAACTTCGATGTGGTCAGCATCCTGAAGAAATCCCGCCAGGCCGTGGAGAGCTGCGAAGCCTTCCTCGAGGCCGAGCGTGCCGACGAGGACCCGAAGGTCTTCACCAAGATCCACCTGCGCTTCGTGGTCAAGGGGCGTGGGTTGAAGGAAGCGCAGGTCAAGCGCGCGGTGGAGCTGTCTGCGGAGAAGTACTGCTCGGCGTCGATCATGCTGGGTCGTGCGGGCGTGGACATCACCCACAGCTACGAGATCGTCGAACTCGGCTGAGTCCTCAACGCCGCAGTGCCGGCAACCACGCCATCAGGCTGGCCGGCAACGCGGCGCGCAGTCTTTCACTGAGTCGCTCGCGGTGTTTCTGGTAGAGCAGGCCGAGGCCGATCACCGAGGCACCGATCAGGCTCAGCACCAGCGGGAACAGCAGCGACTCGGCGAAGACTTCGTAGGACAGGTAGCCGAGGTAGGCAGCCACGCCCAAGGCGCCGAAGACCATGAACATCGGCCGGCGCAACAGCACTGCGGTCAGCATCAGGCCCACATTGATCAGGCAATACAGTGCCTTGCCCACCTCGCTGTCGCTGTTCATCGAGGTCAGCCCGCCCCAGAACGCCAGCAACCCGGCCAGATAGCCCCAGAAGGCGTAGTCCCGCTGGGTGCGGCCGTCGATCAGGACGAACACCAGCAGCAGGCCGAGGCCGAACCCTAGCGAAACGTTCTGGCGCTGTTCCCAGGTGAATGCGTCGCCATGGAACCACTCGCTCAGGTCCATGGACATGAACCACAGGGCCACGGCGATCGGCATGACGATGAACGGGAACGGAATCAGGCGCAGCATCAGCAGGCCGGCGCCTACCGTGGCCACTTCCATCAGCAGCCAGCCGCCCTGCACGTAGCGGTAGTAGTCGTGGTAGTCGCCCTGGACGTCGTCCAGCGGCCACAGTCCGGTCAGGCGCTCGAGGGCGAACACCGCCAGCGGCACGATGCTCACGGCCACTGCGGCAAGCACGCCAGCAGGGATTGGCTGGCCACGGCGTTGCATGGCCAGGCCGGCAATGGTCAGCAGGACGATATAGAGCAGGGCGACAGCCAGCAGCGCGACATCACCGATGCGCATCCAGGCTTCGCTGAGCAGCCAGCCCATGGCGCCCATGATCAGCAAGGCGCCGAGGTAGAAGGCCACATGGGCCAGCTGGAAGCCGGGCTGTTGCGGCGGTTGCTGGCGCAGGAAACGCAGCAGTGCCTGTTCCTGCTCGGCGCTCAGCAGCCCCGCGTCGACGGCGTGGGCCAGGTCCTTGGCGGCAAAGCGCTCGGCCATGATGGTTCAGATGCGGTAGGTGCTTTTGGTCATGACCTTGGCCATCAGGCTCATGCCGAACTTGACCGGGGCCGGGAAGCGGAAGCCACCGGCTTCCAGCGCCATGTCGGCGTGGTGCTCCTCGTCGATGCGCATCTGCTCGAGAATGGCCCGGGATTTCTCGTCTTCCGGCGGAATCTGCTCCAGGTGCTCGTCGAGGTGCTTGCACACCTGGTGCTCGGTCGCGGCAACGAAGCCCAGGCTGACCTTGTCGCTGACCAGTCCGGCCAGGGCGCCGATACCGAAGGACATGCCGTAGAACAGCGGGTTGAGCACGCTTGGCGAGCTGCCCAGCTGGCGAATGCGCTGCTCGCACCAGACCAGGTGGTCGATTTCTTCGTCGGCGGCCTGTTCCATCGCCTTGCGCACTTCCGGCAGCTTGGCGGTCAGCGCCTGACCCTGGTACAGCGCCTGGGCGCAGACCTCGCCGGTGTGGTTGATGCGCATCAGGCCGGCGATATGGCGGGCCTGCTTGTCGTCGAGCTCGGCTTCGGGCTGGACGATCGCTGGAGAAGGACGGGTGGGTTGGCCGCTGAAGGGCAGCAAGGTGCGCATGGCGGTGTCGGCCTGCAGCAACAAGCGGTCGAGCGGCGAGTATTGACGTTCGGTAGCCATCGGGCACCTCCGCAAGAATGTGCCCGACAGTCTAACCCAATCCCCGTGACAGGGCTTGCGCTGGATCAGCCCGGTGGCCAGTGCATCTGGCGCTGGCCGAGCACGTGCATGTGGATGTGGTAGACGGTCTGGCCGCCCAGCTCGTTGCAGTTCATCACGACACGGAAGCCGTCCTCGCACCCCAGTTCCTTGGCCAGGCGCTGGGCGGTGAACAGGATGTGCCCGGCCAGGCCCTTGTCGTCCTCGGTCAGGTCGTTGAGGGTGCGGATCGGCTTTTTCGGGATTACCAGAAAATGCACCGGCGCCTGCGGGGCGATATCGTGGAACGCCAGGACCTGGTCGTCCTCGTAGATGATCTTCGCCGGGATTTCCCGGTTGATGATCTTGGTGAAGATAGTATCCACAACGCTTGCTCCATGGTGGTGGTCGGGCCCGAGTGTACTCAGCCGTGGCGCCGTCGCCCAGTAGCGATTCGCGTCAGCGTGGGCAGTAGGCGCGGTTGATCACGCCGGCCAGCTTGCGGCTGATCCACCGACCCAGCAGACGTGGGCAGCGGGCCAGCCAGCGGTTGCGCCGGCCGGGGATGATGATCGCCTGGTTGCGGTCCAGCGCACGCACGGTGTACAGCGCCACTTCTTCCGGGCTCAGGCAGCGCTTGCTGTGGTCCAGGCGGGGAATGCGCCGGTTCGGCGAGCGCACCGGGCCGGGGCAGAGCACCGAGACCTTGATCCCGGTCTGCCTGAGTTCTTCCCGCAGGCTTTCGGAAAAGTGCAGCACGTAGGCCTTGCTCGCCGCATAGCTGCTCATCCACGGGCCCGGGGCGAAGGCCGCCAGCGAGGCGACATTGAGGATCTGTCCACCGCCCTGCACGGCCATGGCGTTGCCCAGGGCGTGGCAGAGGCGGGTCAGGGCGAGGATGTTGATCTCGATCAGGTCCTGTTCGTCGGCCCACTCCTGGGCGAGGAAATGCCCGTAGGAGCGAATGCCGGCGCAGTTGACCAGCAGGTCGATCTGTCGCTCGCCTTCTTCCAGCTCCAGCAGGAAACCGGACAGGCGCAACGGCTCGCCGAGGTCGCAGGCGCGGAACAGCACTTCCACGCCGAAGCGCTGGGTCAGCTCGATGGCGATGGGCTCCAGGCGTTCACGCTGGCGCGCCACCAGGATCAGGTTGCGCCCCCGCCGCGCCAATGCTTCGGCCAGTGCCAGACCCAGACCGCTGGAGGCACCGGTGATCATGGCGTAACGGGTCATGCAGTTCTCCAATGGCGGGGGCGTTCGAAAGGGCGAGTAGTCTACAGCGAGAGCGGGGCAAAGGCTGCCCCGTCAACGCGGCCAGTGCGTGCCCAGGCGGTTGGCCGCCTGCAGGGCCTGACGGTACTCGCTGTCGAGGCGGGCGATCAGTTGCTCGACCGGCAGTTGCTCGTCGATGTCGCCCACGCCCTGGCCGGCGGACCATACGGTCTTCCAGGCCTTGGCTTCCTCGTGGATCGGTTTGAGCTGGATGTCGCCACCTTTCGCCAGGCTGCTCAGGTCGTAACCGGCCTTCTCCAGGCTCTGGCGCATGAAGCTGGCGGGAACACCGGACACCGCCGGGGTGTGCACGATGTCGGCGGCCTTGGCTTCCAGGAGCATGGCCTTGTATTCGGCCGAGGCCTGGCTTTCCTGGCTGGCGATGAAGTGCGTGCCGAGGTAGGCGAGGTCGGCGCCGAGCAACTGGGCGGCGAGGATCTCGTGCCCATGGTTGAGGCAGCCGGCGAGCAGCAGGGTCTTGTCGAAGAACTGGCGGATCTCGCTGACCAGGGCGAACGGGCTCCAGGTCCCGGCATGCCCGCCGGCGCCGGCGGCGACTGCGATCAGGCCATCGACCCCGGCCTGCGCAGCCTTTTCGGCATGGCGGCGGGTGGTGACGTCGTGGAACACCAGGCCGCCATAAGCGTGCACGGCGTCCACCACCTCCTTGACCGCGCCGAGGCTGGTGATCACCACCGGCACCTTGTGCTCGATGCACACCGCCAGGTCGGCCTGCAGCCGCGGATTGCTCTGGTGGACGATCAGGTTGACCGCGTAGGGCGCCGGGCGCTCCAGCTCGGCAAGGCCGGCTTCGATCTCTTCGAGCCAGGCCTTGAAGCCGGCGGTGTCACGCTGGTTCAGGGCGGGGAAACTGCCCATCACGCCGTTGCGGCAGCAGGCCAGGACCAACTGCGGGTTCGAGATCAGAAACATCGGTGCCGCCACCACGGGCAGGCGCAGGCGTTGTTCGAGCAGAGCGGGCAATGACATGGCAGGTTCTCGGGTTGGAGGTGGCTACAGTCAGAACGGCTTGACGACCACCAGAATTACGATGAGCAGCAGGAACACCACCGGCACTTCGTTGAACCAGCGGAAATAGGTATGGCTGCGGGAGTTTTCGCCGCGGGCGAAGCGTTTCACGTTGGCGCCGCACATGTGATGGTAGCCGGTCAGCAGGAACACCAGGGTCAGCTTGGCGTGCAGCCAGCCTTGCTTCAGCCAGTCCGGTACCAGGTACAGCATCCAGATGCCGAAGACGAAGGCCGCGATCATCGCCGGGCCCATGATGAAACGGTACAGCTTGCGTTCCATGACCACGAAGCGGTCGCGGCTGATCTGGTCCTCGCTCGCGGCGTGGTAGACGAACAGGCGCGGCAGGTAGAACAGGCCGGCAAACCAGCAGACGACGCTGACGATATGCAGGGCTTTGATCCAGAGGTACAGCATGTTTTCTATTCCTTGGCGGTTCACGGTCGTCAGATAGTAGTGGTTGGGCGCCGCGCCCGTCATCTCAACGGTTGTAGGCGTCACCACGGACCCCTATCATCGATGGTTTTCCAGTCGGTTCGTTGATAGGGGGCAGTTCATGGTCAAGGTCGGTATCGTCGGCGGCACGGGTTACACCGGTGTCGAGTTGCTGCGTCTGCTGGCACAGCATCCTCAGGCGGAAGTCGCAGTCATCACCTCGCGCTCGGAAGCGGGCCTGGCCGTGGCCGACATGTACCCGAACCTGCGAGGCCACTACGACAACCTGGCCTTCAGCGTGCCGGACACCAAGACCCTGGCCGCCTGCGACGTGGTGTTCTTCGCCACCCCGCACGGTGTCGCCCACGCCCTGGCTGGCGAGCTGCTGGCGGCCGGCACCAAGGTCATCGACCTGTCCGCCGACTTCCGCCTGCAGGACGCCGACGAGTGGGCCAAGTGGTACGGCCAGCCGCACGGTGCCCCTGAGCTGCTGAAGGACGCGGTCTACGGCCTGCCGGAAGTCAACCGCGAGCAGATCCGCCAGGCGCGCCTGATCGCCGTTCCAGGCTGCTACCCGACCGCAACCCAGCTGGGCTTCCTGCCGCTGCTGGAAGCGGGCATCGCCGATGCCTCGCGCCTGATCGCCGACTGTAAGTCGGGCGTCAGCGGTGCCGGTCGCGGTGCCAGCGTCGGCTCGCTGTTCTGCGAAGCGGGCGAGAGCATGAAGGCCTATGCGGTGAAAGGTCACCGTCACCTGCCGGAAATCCGCCAGGGCCTGCGCCGCGCCGCCGGTGGCGAGGTCGGTCTGACCTTCGTGCCGCACCTGACGCCGATGATCCGTGGCATCCACTCGACCCTGTACGCGACCGTCGCCGATACCTCGGTGGACCTGCAGGCGCTGTTCGAGAAGCGCTACGCCGATGAGCCGTTCGTCGACGTGATGCCGGCCGGCAGCCATCCGGAAACCCGCAGCGTGAAGGGTGCCAACGTCTGTCGTATCGCCGTGCACCGTCCGCAGGGCGGCGACCTGGTCGTGGTGCTGTCGGTCATCGACAACCTGGTGAAGGGCGCTTCCGGCCAGGCCGTGCAGAACCTCAACATCCTCTTCGGCCTCGACGAGCGCCTGGGCCTGTCCCACGCCGGCCTGCTGCCGTAAGGCCTGGTACATCGGGCTGCGGGCGGCGCTTATACCTTCCGCTCGTAGCCTGATGCCGCTTCTATAGTTGACCGATTTTCTAGGGGAAGCGGATAATGCGCGCCATCACGCAATGGCGGCATAACGCCGGGAGATATTCAGCATGAGCGTCGAATCCTTCACCCCTTCGGCTTTGCAGTTCACGCACAACGCCGCGCACAAGGTGAAGACCCTGGTTGACGAAGAGGGCAATGATCGTCTGAAGTTGCGGGTTTTCGTGACGGGCGGTGGCTGCTCCGGCTTCCAGTACGGCTTTACCTTCGATGAAGATGTCGCTGAAGACGACACCATCGTCGAGCGCGAGGGCGTTGCCCTGGTGGTCGACCCGATGAGCTTCCAGTACCTGGCAGGTGCCGAGGTGGACTACCAGGAAGGCCTGGAAGGTTCGCGCTTCGTCATCAAGAACCCGAACGCCACCACCACCTGCGGGTGTGGTTCCTCGTTCTCGATCTGATACGCCGGGATCCTTTGCTGACGCCGCGCCTGTGTGCGGCGTTTTGCTTTCTGCCGTTCAGGCCGGGTAGATGGCGCCGAGTACACGCAGGCCGCGGGCGCCGGTGACGCTCGGGCGGTTTCCGACAATCCCTTCCAGGCAGCAATGAGCCAGCCAGGCAAAGGCCATGGCCTCGACCCAGTCCGGATCGACACCGAATGCCGCGGTACTGCTGACCTTCGCGTCAGGCAGCAGGCTGGCGAGCCGGGCCATCAATGCGCCGTTGTGCGCGCCACCACCACAGACCAGCAGGGCCTGGGTGTCGTCCTGGGCCTTGCGCAGCGCGTCGACGATGCTCAGTGCAGTCAGTTCCAGCAGGGTCGCCTGGACGTCGGCGTCGGCGCTGGCTGGCTGGGTGCTCAGGTGGTGTTGCAACCAGGGCAGGTTGAACAGCTCGCGCCCGGTGCTCTTGGGTCCAGTACCGGCAAAGAACGGATCACTCAGCAGGTGGCGCAGCAGGTCGGGTAGAACCTTGCCGCTGGCCGCCCAGTCGCCATTGGCGTCGTAGCCGAGGCCTTGCTTCTGGTTGATCCAGGCGTCCAGCAGCACGTTGCCCGGACCGCAGTCGAAACCGCTGACCGGCTTGCCCGGCGCGATCAGGCTGACGTTGCTGAAACCTCCCACGTTGAGCACCGCCAGGCGCTCGCCCTGGCTGGCGAACAGCGCGTCGTGGAAGGCGGGAACCAGGGGGGCACCCTGGCCGCCAGCGGCGACGTCACGGCGACGGAAATCGCCGACCACGGTGATGCCGGTCAACTCGGCCAGCAGGGCCGGGTTGCCGATCTGCACGGTGAAGCCGCGGGCGGGTTCGTGGCGGATGGTCTGGCCGTGGCTGCCGATGGCGCGGATGTCTTCAGGACGCAGTCCCTGCGCGGCGAGCAGGTCGCTGATGCCCTGCGCCGCCAGGCGCACCCATTCGGCCTCCGCCAGGGCGGCCCGGGCGATCTCGTCGGGGCCGCTGGCGCACAGCTCGAGCATGGCCTGGCGCAGCGTCCCGGGCATGGGGATGTAATGGCTGGCGAGTAGCGAGACCCGCGGTTCCTGTTCGATCAGCGCGATGTCCAGCCCATCGAGGCTGGTGCCGGACATCACTCCCAGGTAAAGGGCCATGGATCAGCGCTTGTTCATGGCCAGCATGGTGGCCTTTTCCTGGTCCATGCGTGCCATCAGCGGTTGACTGAGCTGCATGAAGCGCTGACGTTCAGCCTTGGCGATCGGATCGGCCATTGGCAGTTTCTGGCCCAGCGGGTCGACGTGCACGCCGTTGACCTGGAACTCGTAGTGCAGGTGCGGGCCGGTGGACAGGCCGGTGGTGCCGATGTAGCCGATGACCTGGCCCTGCTTGACGCTGCTGCCGGTCTTCACGCCCTTGGCGAAGCCCTGCATGTGCCCGTAGAGGGTCTGGTAGGTGCTGCCGTGCTGGATGATCACGGTGTTGCCGTAGCCACCACGACGACCGGCGAGCAGGACCTTGCCGTCACCGGCGGCCTTGATCGGCGTGCCGCGGGGCGCGGCGTAGTCGACGCCCTTGTGCGCGCGGATCTTGTTCAGGATCGGGTGCTTGCGGCCGGCCGAGAAGCGCGAGCTGATGCGGGCGAAGTCCACCGGGGTACGGATGAACGCCTTGCGCATGCTGTTGCCGTCGGCGGTGTAGTAGCTGGTGGTGCCGGCCTTGTTGGTGTAGCGCACGGCGCTGTAGGTCTTGCCGCGGTTGGTGAAGCGCGCGGAGAGGATGTTGCCGGTGCCGACCACCTTGCCGTCGACCATCTTCTGCTCGTAGATCACGTCGAATTCGTCGCCCTGGCGGATGTCCTGGGCGAAGTCGATGTCGTAGCCGAAGATGTTGGCCATGTCCATGGTCATGTTGTGCGACAGGCCGGCGCGCTGGGCCGAGGCCGACAGCGAGCTCTTGATCACGCCGTGCACGTAGGCGGAGCGGGTCAGCGGCTTGGTCACTTCACGATTGAACGCGTAGCCGTTGGCACTCCTGGTCAAGCGGATGGTTTCCAGATCGCTTACCTTGCTGTGCAGGCTGGCCAGTTGGCCGTCCTTGTCCAGTTCGATCTGCAGCACCTGGCCATGCTTGAGCTGGCTGAACTGCTTCGCCTGCTTGTTGCTGGCCAGCACTTCATGCACGGCGCTGGCTGGCAGGCCGAGCTTGGCGAACAGGGTCGACAAGGTATCGCCGCGAGCCACGGTCACTTCGCGGTGGCCGGACTCCTTGGCGGATGCCTCCTCGGCGACTTCCTCCGCTTTCGGCGCAGGTTCGGCCTTGGCGGTTTCTTCGTTCGGGGGCGTGGGGTTGTCGATCTGGGCGAAGGGCGAGGCGCTGGTTTCTTCCGCGGCCAATGGCTGCTCGGGCTGGGCCTTGAGCTGCTCGGCCGGAGCTTCCAGTTCCAGGTTCAGGGTGGTGCGCTTGGCCTCGACTTCGCTGGAAGGGAATACCAGCAAGGCCAGGCTGAGCAAGGCGGCGATGCCGCTGGCAGCCAACAGGTGGCTCTTCGGATAAAGCGGAGGCGCTTTAGGCGGTGAGTTGGTCATGAGAAAAATGGCTTTGAAAAAGATGAAATGGAAAAGATGAATGACATGATGAAGATGAAATAACTGTATAAAATATAACCAAATCCCTTCCAAAGCAAGCGACGCAGACGTCAGCAACCGGTCGACGGGTCACATCCGGCCCCTGATCTTGTAATTGATGGCTGATCTTGTATGGTTGGGGCCCTTTAGAATCTGAGCCTGCGGGTCTGTGTATGAAGTCGGTTGAAGAGCAGCTGGCGCTGATAAAGCGCGGAGCGGAAGAGGTACTGGTCGAGTCCGAACTGGTCGAGAAACTCAAGCGCGGTCAGCCGCTGCGCATCAAGGCGGGTTTCGATCCGACCGCCCCTGACCTGCACCTGGGGCATACGGTGCTGATCAACAAGCTGCGCCAGTTCCAGGACCTGGGGCACCAGGTGATTTTCCTGATCGGTGACTTCACCGGCATGATCGGCGATCCGAGCGGCAAGAGCGCCACGCGCCCGCCGCTGACCCGCGAGCAGGTGCTGGAGAACGCCGAGACCTATAAACAGCAGGTCTTCAAGATTCTCGATCCAGCCAAGACCGAGGTGGCGTTCAACTCCACCTGGATGGACAAGCTGACGCCGGCTGACTTCATTCGCCTGGCTTCGCAGTACACCGTGGCGCGCATGCTCGAGCGCGACGACTTCGACAAGCGCTACACCAGCAATCAGCCGATCGCCATCCACGAGTTCCTCTATCCGCTGGTGCAGGGCTACGACTCGGTCGCGCTGAAGGCGGACGTCGAGTTGGGCGGTACCGACCAGAAGTTCAACCTGCTGATGGGGCGCGAGCTGCAGCGTGGTTATGGTCAGGAGGCTCAGAACATCGTGACCATGCCGCTGCTGGAAGGTCTCGATGGCGTGAAGAAGATGTCCAAGTCGCTGGGCAACTACGTCGGGATCCAGGAAGCACCGGGGGTGATGTACAGCAAGCTGGTGTCGATCCCGGATACCTTGATGTGGCGTTACTTCGAGCTGCTCAGCTTCCGCTCCATGGAAGAGATCGATGGTTTCCGTGCCGAGGTCGCTGCTGGCGCCAATCCGCGCGACATCAAGATCAAGCTGGCCGAGGAGATCGTTGCCCGTTTCCATGGTGAAGAGGCTGCGGCCAATGCACACCGTGCTGCCGGCAACCGCATGAAGGATGGCGAACTGCCGGAGGATCTGCCGGAGATCGAAGTGCTTGCGGCGGAAGACATGCCGATCTCGGCTGTGCTGAACAAGGCGGGCCTGGTGAAGAATGCTGCTGCCGCGCGCGACCTGCTGGCTGCTGGCAGTGTGCGTGTCGATGGTGAGGTGATCGATCGTGCCTTTGTCTTTGGGCTTGGTGAGACCCATGTCTGTCAGGCGGGCAAGAAGGCCTTTGCGCGGATCACGCTGAAGGCTGAATAAAGGACGGCGTTCTTCTTATATAGATGTCAGTCCTGTTTCAGGGCTGTTTTGAAAAAGTTTCAAATCAGCCCTTGACGCCGTGTTTTATCTCTCTATAATTCGCCCCACTTCCGGCGCAGTCGAAACGGAAAACTCCTTGATAATCAACGAGTTAACGGTTTCAGGTAGTATCGGAAGTGCTTCGGTCGTAAACGAAGGCGGTTGAAAA
>Ga0206116_1000366_pt1 | contig 52399 bp, 42 predicted proteins | sample 3A1Ametagenome_FD_178000 | JGI IMG/M metagenome (GOLD analysis project Ga0206116, IMG submission 178000) | Enriched microbial communities from leaf-cutter ant dump, University of Wisconsin, Madison, United States - 3A1A | ecosystem: Environmental > Terrestrial > Nest > Insects nest > Nest dump...
ACATCCTGCACCGCTTCATGAGCGGCAACCAGTACGTCAAGGAAACCCTGCACGCCACCCTGTCGCCGTCCATGGACATCATGGTGTCGTCGAACTTCGAACGCCTGCTGTTCGACCTGCACGGTCGCAATGGCGCGGCGATCGCCGAGCTGATGGCGACCTTCAAGCAGGGTGGCGGTTTCAGCGTCGAGCAGGATCGCTGGACCGAGGCACGCAAGCTGTTCGACTCGCTGGCCGTGGATGACGCGCAGACTTGCGAAACCATCGCCGACGTCTTCGCCCAGACCGGCGAAGTGCTGGACCCGCACACCGCGATCGGCGTCAGGGCCGCCCGCGAATGCCGCCGCAGCCTGGACACCCCGATGGTGGTGCTGGGCACCGCGCATCCGGTCAAGTTCCCCGATGCGGTGGAAAAGGCCGGTGTCGGCAAATCCCTGGAACTGCCGGCGCACCTGTCCGACCTGTTCTCCCGGGAAGAGCGCTGCACCGTCCTGGCCAACGACCTGGGCAAGGTCCAGGCGTTCGTCAGCCAGCACGGCAATCGTGGCAAGCCGCTGTAACGGCTGATGCTGGAAAGAAGAAGGCCCGCACTTGTGCGGGCCTTCTTTCGTTCTGCTGGTACAAACCGGCCATTTCTGTACCTGCCGTCAGATCCACCGTCGGAAACAAACACCGCTCTTTCGGATTTTTCCTATAGGTCCCCCCGCGCCATTTCCCTAGAGTCGCAGCTTCGTGCCACCACGGAGACCTGCCCCCATGCACTCGCTCAAGGTCCTGATCCTCGAAGACCATCCTTTCCAGCTCATGGCCTTGCACCAGATGCTCAACGCCGCGGGCGTGTTCGACGTGCTCGCGGCGGAGTCGGTGACCTGTGCCATGCAGATGCTCGAGCGCCGCGGGCCGGTGGACGTGGCCATCTGCGATCTGTACATGGACGGCGCGGATGGCATGGCGATGATCCGTCACCTCGCCGAGCACCGCCTGGCCGCTGCGCTGGTGGTGCTCAGCGACGCCGCGCCGACGCTGCTCGACACGGTCGCCGAACTCATCCCGCAACTGGGCCTGCGCCTCCTCGGCTGTGTGCGCAAGCCCGCCAGCGGGGCGGTCCTGCACCGCCTGCTGAGCGAGTACCAGGACGGTGCCAGAGGACCCGCAGCGATCTCCATGGGGCCGCGGATCCTGGAACTGGGCAGGCTGTCTCCGGAGCAACTGCTGCAGATGCGCAGCCAGTGGCAGGTGAGCTACCAGCCCAGGGTCGACGCCGACGGGGCGCTGGTCGCCGTGCAGGCGGCGGTACGTTGGCAGCACCCCACCCTCGGGTTGCTGGCGCCGGGGCAGTTCTTCACCGTGCGGGAGGGCGCGGGACTGGCGCAAATGCTCACCTGGCACGTGCTGGAGAAGGCCTTGGCGGTCAGTGCGGCGATCCGGGTGGAGGAGGGCCGGCCCTTGCCGGTGGCGGTCAACGTGCCGCCCACGTTGCTGCTCGACGAGGGGCTCGGCGAGCGTCTGCAGCAGTTGCTGATGCAGCATCGCCTGCCTGCCGGCGTCCTGACCCTGGAGATCGGCGAGAACCATTGCGCCCGACTCGATCCGCAGCAGGTTGAGCAACTGAGGGTGTTGCATCAACTGGGCTGTCGCCTGTGCCTCGACGATTTCGGGCGCGGTGCTGTCAACCTGCGCCAGCTGTTCGAGCTGCCGCTCAGCGAATTGAAGCTGCCAGGGGAATTCCTCCGGGGCATGGCCGAGGACGGCACCAAGGCGGCCGTGGTGGCTGCGGCGTTGATCCTGGCGCGACGCTCGGAACTCAGTGTGGTGGTGGTGGATGTCCATACCCTCGCGGACTGGCAAGCGGTACAGGGGGGGGGACGGCCACGAGTGCAAGGGCGCTTTATCGCCGCCGCGATGTCCGGTGGTGAGTTGTTGCAGTGGATCGACGCGCGCGAGGCGGAAACACAGGGCCGGCAAGGGGTGGCCTGATGCGATGATGGCTTTGTGCTATAACTTCTCCAAGGGCAATTTCAATCTGTCATGTTTCCCGGGCATGCTCGCTGAAACCCCTGGTGAAAGCCCCGTTTTGTCGAACTTTTCCGACAGTTGCGGGGTCAGTCGAAGACCACTTGGTTCTAACGAGGTGAATAGTGAACAAGATGGAATCAGTCAGCTTGTTGCTCAATGAAGCATTGGCACCTTATCAGCTCACCCTGGACCCTCTGGGCGCAGACGGCGTCACCTTGTCGCTGCGAGACGAGAATGGTTTCGACATATTGCAACGCACCGCCCGCATCAGCCAGTTGCAGGACCAGCGCCTGCTGGTGGACCTGGTCGATGGCCTGCAGCGTGACCTGCGCATCGCCGAAGGGCGTTTGCAGCCCTGTGTGATCGCGGCCTGGCAGCATGCCCGTCAGGGGCGTGGTTTATCGGCTACCTTGTAGTGGAACCTTTGTCGGTCAAGGCAATCAGACATGGTACAGGCAGGCAGATGGCATTTTGCTCCGATGCTGGCTGACTGCTTACACGCAAGGTCCTCGATGGCCTTCGTTTAACCCCGTTCGGGCTCCCCACCGTTCGGGGTTTCTTTTTGCCCGAAGGTTCTACGGGTGGTCTTCGGTGAAGAAGTGCAGGGCGTCCTGCAGATAGGTCTCGCGGGTCAGCGGATCCAGCCACTCGGCGTACAGCGGCGGCAGGGTGTCCTCGCGCATCTCCAGCAGCAACTGGTTGATATGCTGCACCGCCTCGTGGCCGAGGGGCGTGTCGGAGCAGCCGACATGGATGAACTGGTATTCGGCGACGCCCTGGATCGGATAGAAGCTCAGCGCGTCCAGCGGCTGGCCCAGTTCCTGGGTCAGGTAGCGCACTTCGGGCCAGTAGGCCAGCAGCCATTTCAGTCGCCCCAGGTTCTGCATCTGCAGCAGGCTGCGGACCGCGTCATTGCCGTAGTGCGGGGTGAGATCCTGTGCCGGGGCCGCCTTGAGCAGGATGTCCACCGGTGTGCTGTAGCTGCGTTCGGCGACCATTCCCAGGCGCGCCGCATGGCTGTCGAGCAAGGCCTTGAGATCGACCTTGCCGTCCACCAGGAACGGCTCGACCATCGCCGCATCCTGCCGGCGCACGATCAGGCCGTTGCTCAGGGTGCCCATGCTGGGCATCGAGAAGTGGATGAAGCGCGCCCGTTCCGGCGTCCACAACAAGGTCGGGTCGCAGTTGAAGTTGGGCTCCTGGAGCATCTGCAGGGCCCGGGCGCGGTTGACCCGGAGGATGCTGTGCTCGTACTCCGGCATCTGCGCGATCAGTCGGGCGAGCATCTGGTCCACCGCGCCTTCGCCCTTGCGCGTGCCTTCGAAGATGGTCAGCGGCGGCAGGTCGCGCAGCAGCCAGACCAGGCGTTCCTTGGCCGTCACCAGCCCGGAGGTGCCCAGCAGCAGGCCGAGCAGCAGGCCCAGGCCGGCGCCGCGCCACAGCCGTTTCAGATGGCACCCTGCTCGCGCAGGTCGCGGATGGCCGCCGGGTCGTAGCCCAGTTCGCCAAGCAACTGGTCGGTGTGCTCGCCCAGTTTCGGTCCGACCCACTCGCTGGAGCCCGGGGTGTCGGAGAGCTTGGGCACGATGCCGGGCATCTTGAACGGCTTGCCGTCGGGCAGCTTCGCCTGGAGGAACATCTCGCGGGCGAGGAATTGCGGGTCGGCGAACATGTCCTCGGCGGAATAGATGCGGCTGGCCGGTACCTCGGCGTCATTGAGGGTCTGCATCAGGCGGTCCAGCGGCACGCTGTTGGCCCAGCGGTCGATCACCCCGTACAACTCGTCGCGGCGCAGGTCACGGCCGTCGTTGCTGGCCAGGCCCGGGTCGTCGGCCAGGTCGCGCCGACCGATGGCGAGCATGAAGCGCTTGAAGATCGCATCGCCGTTGGCGCCGATCTGCACATGCTTGCCGTCGGCGCTGGTGTGGATGGAGGAGGGGGTGATGCCGGGCATGATGTTGCCGGTGCGCTCGCGGATGAAGCCGAACACGTCGAACTCCGGGACCATGCTCTCCATCATGGCGAAGATCGCCTCGTACAGCGCCACGTCCACCACCTGGCCTTCGCCGCCGTTGACTTCGCGATGACGCAGGGCCATCAGCGCGCCGATCACGCCCCACAGGGCGGCGATCGAGTCACCGATGGAAATCCCCGTGCGCACCGGCGGGCGGTCCTCGAAACCGGTGATGTAGCGCAGCCCGCCCATGGACTCGCCGACCGCGCCGAAGCCCGGCTGGTCCTTCATCGGTCCGGTCTGGCCGAAGCCGGACAGGCGCACCATGACCAGCTTCGGGTTCAGGGCCTTGAGCACGTCCCAGCCCAGGCCGAGCTTTTCCAGCACGCCGGGGCGGAAGTTCTCGATGAGGATGTCGGCCTCGGCCAGCAGCCGCTTGAGGATCGCCATGCCTTGCGGGTGCTTGAGGTTGAGGGTCAGCGACTGTTTGTTGCGTGCCTGGACGAACCACCACAGCGAGGTGCCCTCGTACAGCTTGCGCCACTTGCGCAGGGGATCGCCGCCGTCGGGGGATTCGACCTTGACCACCTGGGCACCGAACTCGGCGCAGATGCGCGAGGCGAAGGGACCGGCGATCAGGGTTCCGAGTTCGACGACCTTGAGACCGGCGAGAGGTTTGCTGGGCAACGACATCAGGGCATCCGTGGCAGGTGGGCGGTGCGCTCGTTTTTATCACAGGGCGACAGGCTCAGATACTGTTGTAGCGCATGATTGTGGCAGCGCGTCGTCGATTGCCGCCGCATCGGGTAGACTGGGCAACTTTTCCGATCTCAGAAGCCCGCCCCCATGGCCCAGCCGTCCACCACCTACAAATTCGAACTGAACCTCACCGACCTCGACCGCGGCGTGTACGAAAGCGTCAAGCAGACCATCGCCCGGCACCCTTCGGAAACCGAGGAGCGCATGGCCGTGCGCCTGCTGGCCTACGCCCTCTGGTACAACGAGAACCTGTCGTTCGGTCGTGGTCTGTCGGATGTCGACGAAGCGGCACTGTGGGAAAAGAGCCTGGATGATCGCATCCTGCACTGGATCGAGGTCGGCCAGCCGGACGCCGAGCGCCTGACCTGGTGCTCGCGCCGCACCGAACGCACCAGCCTGCTGGCCTACGGCAGTCTGCGGGTCTGGCAGAACAAGGTGGTGGACGCGGTGAAGGGCCTGAAGAACCTGAACATCGCCGCGGTGCCCCAGGACGTCCTGGAAGTCCTGGCCACCGACATGCCGCGTTCGATCAAGTGGGACGTGATGATCAGCGAAGGCACGGTGTTCGTCACCGACGACCGCGGCCAGCACGAAGTGCAGCTGGAGTGGCTGCTGGGCGAGCGTGGTTGAGCTGCCGCCCGATCCTTTGATTTTCCTGGAAACAAGACCACCCCATGCGTATCGAACCGCGATCCCTGCCGTCGACCCTGCCGTTCCTCGGTGACCTGCCGCCCCTGCTGACCCGTCTGTACGCCGCCCGTGGCGTGCAGAGCGCGGAAGAGCTGGACAAGAGCCTGGCGCGGCTGCTGCCGTTCACTCTGCTCAAGGGCATCGACGCGGCGGTGGACTTGCTGGTCGAGGCCCTGGCCAGGCGCCAGCGCATCCTCATCGTCGGCGACTTCGACGCTGACGGCGCCACCGCCAGCAGCGTCGGCGTGCTCGGCCTGCGCCTGCTGGGTGCGGCCCATGTCGAATACCTGGTGCCGAACCGCTTCGAGTATGGCTACGGCCTGACCCCGGAAATCGTCGCGGTGGCCTTGCAGCGCAACCCGGACCTGCTGATCACCGTGGACAACGGCATCTCCAGCGTCGACGGCGTGGCCGCGGCGCGGGCGGCAGGGTTGAAGGTGCTGGTCACCGACCACCACCTGCCCGGCCACGAGCTGCCGCAGGCCGATGCCATCGTCAACCCGAACCAGCCGGGCTGCGAGTTCCCGAGCAAGTCGCTGGCCGGGGTCGGGGTGATCTTCTACGTGCTCATGGCCCTGCGTGCGCGCCTGCGCAGCCAGGGGCACTACGCCGACAAGCCGCAGCCGAACCTGGGCGAGCTGCTCGACCTGGTGGCCCTGGGCAGCGTCGCCGACGTGGTGCCGCTGGATGCCAACAACCGCATCTTGGTGCACCAGGGACTCGAGCGGATCCGCGCCGGTCGGGCCCGTGAAGGGCTCAAGGCGATCCTCGAAGTGGCTCGCCGCGATCACCGGCGCATCACCTCCACCGACCTCGGCTTCATCCTCGGCCCACGCCTCAATGCCGCCGGTCGCCTGGACGACATGAGCCTGGGCATCGAGTGCCTGCTCAGCGAGAACCCCGACCTGGCGCGGGACATGGCGGTGCAACTGGACGAACTGAACCAGGACCGCAAGTCCATCGAGCAGGGCATGCAGCGCGAGGCCCTGGCCCAGCTCAAGGAGCTTTCCATAGAGGACATGCCATACGGCTTGTGCCTGTTCGAGGCCGACTGGCACCAGGGCGTGATCGGCATCCTCGCCTCGCGCCTGAAGGAGCGCTACCACCGGCCGACCATCGCCTTCGCCGATGCCGGCGAGGGCATGCTCAAGGGCTCGGCGCGTTCGGTGCCGGGTTTCCATATCCGTGATGCGCTGGATGCGGTGGCCGCGCGTCATCCGCAGTTGATCAGCAAGTTCGGCGGCCACGCCATGGCCGCCGGGCTGTCGCTGCCAGCGGACAACTTCCCGGCGTTCGCCGCGGCCTTCGATGAAGAAGTGCGCCGCCAGTTGCGCGAAGAGGACCTGACCGGTCGCCTGCTCTCCGACGGCACCCTGGCGGTGGAGGAGTTCCATCTGGAGCTGGCTCGCGCCCTGCGCCATGCCGGGCCCTGGGGCCAACACTTCCCCGAGCCGTTGTTCCACGGCGTGTTCCAACTGGTGGAACAGCGCGTGGTCGGCGAGCGGCACCTCAAGGTGGTGCTCAAAAGCGAGTGCGGTTCGGTCAAGCTGGACGGCATCGCCTTCAGCGTCGATCGCGAGGTCTGGCCGAACCCCACGGTGCGCTGGGTGGAACTGGCCTACAAGCTCGACGTCAATGAATTCCGCGGCCAGGAAAGCGTGCAACTGATGATCGCGCATATGGAGCCGCGCTGATCGAGGGTAGGATTGTGGTCTAGGCTGTGTAGGACCGGCACTGAGCCAAAGGGAAGAACGAGCGCTCGGTTCGGCCTACCATTCGGAGTCCTGGGAGGTGCCCTCATGAGCCTGCTGCTTGAGCCTTACACCCTGCGTCAGCTGACCCTGCCCAACCGCATCGCCGTTTCACCCATGTGCCAGTATTCCAGCGTCGATGGCCTGGCCAACGACTGGCACCTGGTCCACCTCGGCAGTCGTGCCGTCGGCGGCGCCGGGCTGATCTTCACCGAAGCCGTGGCAGTTACCGCCGAAGGCCGTATCACCGCCCAGGACCTGGGCCTGTGGGACGACGTGCAGATTCCGCCGCTGCAACGCATCACCCGTTTCGTCACTGCCCAGGGCGCCGTGCCGGGGATCCAGCTGGCCCATGCCGGGCGCAAGGCCAGCACCCATCGGCCGTGGCTGGGCAAGCACGGCAGCATCCGGCCGGACGACGGTGGCTGGACCCCGGTGGGCCCGTCGAAGATCGCCTTCGACCCGGAGCACACGCCGCCCAGCGAACTCAGCGAGGGGCAGATCCGCGACGTCATCGACGCTTTCGTCGCCGCGGCGAAGCGCGCTCTGGTCGCCGGGTTCAAGGTGGTGGAAATCCATGCGGCCCATGGTTACCTGCTGCACCAGTTCCTCTCGCCGTTGAGCAACCAGCGGCGTGACAGCTATGGCAGCTGCTTCGACAACCGCATCCGCCTGACCCTGCAGGTCACCGAGGCGGTGCGCGAGGTGTGGCCGGAATCCTTGCCGTTGTTCGTGCGGGTCTCGGCGACCGACTGGGTCGAGGATGGCTGGAACCCGGACGAGACCGTGGAGCTGGCCAGGCGTTTGAAGGCACTCGGTGCGGACCTGATCGATGTGTCTTCGGGCGGCACGTCGGTGCATGCCGAGATCCCCACCGGCCCGGGCTACCAGACCCGCTTTGCCGAGCGGGTGCGCAAGGAGTCGGGCATCGCCACCGGCACCGTCGGCATGATCACCGAGCCGGCCCAGGCCGAGCACATCCTGCGCACCGGCCAGGCCGACCTGATCTTCCTGGCGCGGGAACTGCTGCGCGATCCGTACTGGCCGCTGCATGCCGATGATGACCTTGGCGGCAACAAGGCGACGTGGCCGGCGCAGTATCAGCGGGCGACGAGTCGGGAGCAGCCGATTCATGAGTCGGATTTGCGGGATTGAGATGTTTGGGGCCGTGCAGCGGCCCCAAAACCAGCTCATACGGAGTCATTGCCCGGCACTAATCTGCAGGTAGTCCTCCACTGCCGCCTCGAAAGCTGACTGAATTTCCCCGAGCGACTCACCATGAAACCCGACAATGACCGGGTCAATCTCCTGAATGTGCCCGACCAATAGCTGATCTTCTTCGCAGTACTCGATATGAGCGGTGAAGCCCTTGTAGGTCATGACATCCATGGAACTGGTTCCTGCTGGTCTTGGAGAAGGCCGAACTATCTGCGATTCACCAACACCAGCGCTGTAGGAGAGGTCCCTGCTTAAGGAAAGAGCATGCCGAACGCGGCCCTTGTGGGAGCGGGTTTACCCGCGATTGCGTCGGTGGACTCGCCACCGTAATCGCGGGTGAACCCGCTCCCACAGGGTCCGCGATCAAGCCAGCTCGCCAACCGCCCGCCACGCCTCATCGATCGCCGCATGCGCATACGCACTCCACGCCGCATCCGAGTTGGCGATGGTCACGTTGCCCAGCGGCTTGCGCGCCGTTTCCTGCCATTTCTCCGTCTGTTCGGGATCATCGAACAGCGTATTGGTGAAGCACGCATACCCGTGTGACCAGCGATTCACCGTGATCGCCAGAATGTCCTTCTGGTGATCGAAGCCCCCCGGCCCGAGCATCCGCTGCAACTGATCGCGCAATTGCGCCTCCAGTTGGTCGAAGCTTTGCCCATACAGCTTCGCCCGTCCGGTACGCGCCTGGTCGCGGGCATTCATCCCGGCGTTCGGCGTGGTCGGCACGTAGACCATGTGCAGGCCGATGGCCCTGGATGGATCCCGCGGATGCTCGTAGCCGCCCATGCTCACCGGATAATCCAGCTTGATCCGGCTGTACGGCTGGGTCGCGGCATAGATCTCGTGCACGCCCAGTTTCTGGAACGCCTGCCAGTTGCGCACCACCACCTTGGTGTACACCAGCGGGAACTTGACGTTCTGGCTCAGGGCACTGGCCTGCTCGGCCGGCAGGTCGCGCAGCAGGTAGGGGATCATCATGTTGTAGCACGCCATCACGCAGTGCTTGCCACGCACCTGGGCCAGTTGCCCGCCACGGCTGTAGCCGACGTTCACCCCGCCCTCGACGTTGCGCACGCTCACCGCCGTGCTGTTCAGGCGAATGCGCACCGGGTGCGCGGCCTGGTCCAGCTGGCTGTAGTCGAACTGCGCGAGGACGATGTCTTCCATGCCCTTGCCTGGCGCCACCTGGGGAATCAGGTCGCGTACCAGCAGGCGTGTCAGCGAGGCGTTGCCGTCGGGGAAGTGGTAGATGTACGGCTCTTCCATCTCCGCCCTGGCTTCCTCGCTGATCGGCTCCAGTTGCATCGCGGCGAAGCCGGGGAAGCCGACGTTGTAGGCGTCGGCCGCCGCCACCGCGTCGATGCTCAGGGCCATGAAGTCGTTGGTGCGGCCCTGGAAATACGCCACCGCCGTCGGCGGCAGGCCGACGTCCTTGAGCAGGAAGTCGCGGTAGCTGGTGCGCTCCAGATACTCGGTCTTGTCCTTGAGACTCTTGCCAGCAAGATAGTCGCGCGGCGTTTCGTGCAGGGCGATCAGCGCCTTGCGGTCGGATTCCGGCAGCGGGAAGTCGTTGATGAAGTCGCGGATCGAGCGGGCATTCAGGCGCTCCGGGGCGATGTCGTCGGCCACCATAGGCGTCGGGTCGCCGGTCACCAGCTTGTCTTCGCCGAAGGTCTCCTTGTCGAAGAACACCCCGCGGGACAGCTTCAGGTCCGGGTAGAAGTTACGGTCGAAGGCGCTTTCAAAGCGCTTGATCTCTACACCCAGCGCCTTGAGCAGGCCGTTCACTTCCTTGCTGTACAGGTGGTTCGGCGACTGGAAGGCCTCGCTGCCGCCGTAGCCGATGATGGTCCGTCCGTCGGCGCTGAACTCGTTGCGCTTGGCGTGGCCGCCGAAGTCGTCGTGGTTCTCGATCACCAGGATCCGCGCCTGCGGATGGCGCTGGCGATAGAACCAGGCCGCCGACAGGCCGCTGATGCCGCCGCCGACCACGATCAGGTCGTACTGCTCGGCAATCGGCAGGGCATCGGTGTCGAAGGTCTTCTTCTCCCAGCCCATCTGGTGCGCCACTTCGAAGGCGCCGGGGTGGCTGCCACGCAGGCCGGTCAGGGACGGCGGGTAGTAGCGCCCGTCCGGTGCGGCCTGGAGGATCTGCAGCGGCGTCAGGCCCGCTGCGATACCGATGGCGACGCCGTTGAGAAAATCGCGTCGTGTGATCTGCATGAACGGCCCTCAGTGCTTGAACATCACATGCCGGATGCAGGTGTAGTCTTCCAGGCCGTACATGGACATGTCCTTGCCGTAGCCGGAGAGCTTCTGCCCGCCGTGGGGCATTTCGCTGACCAGCATGAAGTGCGTGTTGACCCAGGTGCAGCCGTACTGCAGGCGCGCCGAGACGCGGTGGGCGCGGCCGACGTCGGCGGTCCACAGCGACGAGGCCAGGCCGTAGTCGGAGTCGTTGGCCCATTCCAGCACCTGCGCCTCATCGTCGAAGCGGGTCACCGAGACCACCGGGCCGAACACTTCGCGACGGACGATCTCGTCGTCCTGCTGGGCATCGGCGAGCACGGTCGGCTCGAAGAAGAAGCCGTCGCCGGGCACCGCCTTGCCACCGGTGACCAGGCGCATGTGCGGCTGGGCGATGGCGCGCTCGACGAAGCCGGCGACGCGGTCGCGGTGCTGCGCGGTGATCAGCGGGCCCAGCTCGGTGTCCGGGTCGTCCTGCAAGCCGTACTTGATGCTCGACACCGCGGCGCCGAGCTTCTCGACGAACTGCTCGTAGATGCCGCTCTGCGCATAGATGCGGCAGGCCGCGGTGCAGTCCTGCCCGGCGTTGTAGAAGCCGAAGGTGCGGATGCCTTCCACGGCGGCGTCGATGTCGGCGTCGTCGAAGATGATCACCGGGGCCTTGCCACCCAGCTCCATGTGCATGCGCTTCACGCTGTCGGCGGTGCTGGAAATGATGTTCGAGCCGGTAGCGATGGAGCCGGTCAGCGACACCATGCGCACCTTCGGATGGCTGACCAGCGGCGCGCCGACGCTCGGCCCCTTGCCGAAGACGACGTTGAGCACCCCGGCGGGGAAGATCCCGGCGGCGATCTGCGCCAGGCGCAGGGCGGTCAGCGGGGTCTGCTCGGACGGCTTGAGCACCACGGTGTTGCCGGCGGCCAGGGCCGGGGCGATCTTCCAGGCGACCATCATCAGCGGGTAGTTCCACGGCGCGATGGAGGCGATCACCCCCACCGGGTCTCGGCGGATCATCGAGGTGTGGCCCGGCAGGTACTCGCCCGCGGCGGAACCGTTGAGGCAGCGGCTGGCGCCGGCGAAGAAGCGGAACACGTCGGCGATGGCCGGGATCTCGTCGTTCAGCGCGGCGGCGTAGGGCTTGCCGCAGTTGGCCGATTCCAGTTTCGCCAGTTCCTCGCCATGGGCCTCGATGGCGTCGGCCAGTTTCAGCAGCAGCGCGGAACGGTCCTTCGGCGTGGTCTGCGACCAGGCGTCGAAGGCGTGGTCGGCGGCGCGCACGGCGGCGTCGACCTGGGCGGCGGTGGCTTCGTTGATGCTCACCAGGGTGGCGCCCAGGGACGGGTTGAGCACGTCGTAGGCAGGTCCTTCGCCGGCCACCAGTTGGCCGTTGATCAGCAGCTTGGTTTGCATGGTTCAGTCCTCGTCAGCACATCAGGGTCATTTTCCGCCGCCGGCAACGCTTTCGCCGCCGCGGGTCAGGTAGTAGGCGCCCAGGATCGGCAGCATGGTCACCATCATCACCAGCATGGCGACCACGTTGGTCACCGGCACGTCGCGCGGCCGGCTGAGCTGGTTGAGCAGCCAGATCGGCAGGGTCCGCTCGTGCCCGGCGGTGAAGGTGGTGACGATGATCTCGTCGAACGACAGGGCGAAGGCCAGCATGCCGCCGGCCAGCAGCGCCGAACCGAGGTTCGGCAGGATGATGTAGCGGAAGGTCTGCCAGCCGTCGGCGCCGAGGTCCATGGACGCTTCGATCAGGCTCTGCGAGGTGCGGCGCAGGCGGGCGATGACGTTGTTGTAGACGATCACCACGCAGAAGGTCGCGTGACCGACGACGATGGTGAAGATCCCCGGCTCGATGCCCAGGCTCTTGAACGCCGAGAGCAGGGCGATGCCGGTGATGATGCCGGGCAGGGCGATCGGCAGGATCAGCATCAGCGAGATGCCCTCCTTGCCGAAGAAGCTACGCCGGTACAGCGCCGCCGAGGCCAGGGTGCCGAGCACCAGGGCGATCAGGGTGGCCAGGCAGGCGACCTGCAGCGACAGCTTGATCGACTCCAGCACGTCAGGCCGCGAGAAGGCCACGCTGAACCACTTCAGGGTGAAGCCCTGGGGCGGGAAGCTGAACGCCGCGTCCTCGGTGTTGAATGCGTAGAGGAAGATGATCAGGATCGGGAAGTGCAGGAACACCAGCCCGCCCCAGGCCGCCAGGCGCAGGCCCAGCGAAGCTTTTTCAGAGTGCATCGAAGGCCCCCAGGCGTTTGACGATGGACAGGTAGACGGCGATCAGCACGATCGGCACCAGGGTGAAGGCCGCGGCCATCGGCATGTTGCCGATCGCGCCCTGCTGGGCGTAGACCATGCTGCCGATGAAGTAGCCGGGCGGGCCCACCAGTTGCGGGACGATGAAGTCGCCCAGGGTCAGGGAGAAGGTGAAGATCGAGCCGGCGGCGATGCCGGGCACCGACAGCGGCAGGATCACCTGCATGAAGGTCTGCCGCGGTGTTGCGCCGAGGTCCGCCGAGGCGTGCAGCAGCGACGGCGGCAGGCGCTCCAGGGAGGCCTGGATCGGCAGGATCATGAACGGCAGCCAGATGTACACGAACACCATGAAGCGCCCCAGGTGCGAGGTCGACAGGGTGCTGCCGCCGACGCCGGGGATGCCGAGGATGAACTGCAGCACCGGTTCCAGGTGCAGCAACTGCACGAACCACTGGGCCACGCCGCCCTTGGCCAGCAGCAGGGTCCAGGCATAGGCCTTGACGATGTAGCTGGCCCACATCGGCATCATCACCGCGATGTAGAAGAACGCCTTGGTCTTGCCCGTGGTGTAGCGTGCCATGTAGTAGGCGATGGGGAAGGCCAGGGCGGCGCTGGCGATGGACACGGCGATGGCCATGGCCAGGGTGCGCAGGATGATGTCGAAGTTCGCCGGGTTGAACAGCGCGGCGAAGTTGGCCAGGGTCAGGTCCGGCGTCACCGCCATGGTGAAGTCGTCGAAGGTGTAGAACCCTTGCCACAGCAGGCTCAGCAGCGAGCCGAGGTAGATCGCGCCGAACCAGATCAGCGGCGGGATCAGCAGCAGCGCCAGGTACAGGTTGGGCTTGCGGTACAGCAGGGTGGAGAGGCGCCGCATGGGCGACATCGCGGCCGGCGCCAGGGCCGGTTTTTCCAGGGCCAGGCTCATCTCAGCGACCCTCGCTCAGCACGGTTTCCTGCAGCGGCGTCATCGCCTCGCGGGCCCAGTGCGCGGCCAGGCGCTGGCCCGGCTGCAACTGGGCGGCGTCGGCCTGCCACTGGCTGTTGGCCTGGCTGACGTTGAGCAACTGGCCGTTGTCCAGCTTGAGTTCGTAGCGGGTCGCGCTGCCCTGGTACTGGATGTCGTGGAGTACGCCGCTGATCTGCACCTGGCCGCTGCTCGCCGATTCGCCCAGGCGGATGTGCTCGGGGCGGATGGAGAACGGCTGGGCGCTGCCGGCCAGCTGGCTGGCGAGATCGCCGCGGACCACGTTGGAGGTGCCGACGAACTCGGCGACGAAGGTGGTGGCCGGCTTCATGTACAGGTTGCGCGGGGTGTCCACCTGCTCGATGCGGCCGCGGTTGAACACGGCGACGCGGTCGGACATCGACAGCGCCTCGGTCTGGTCGTGGGTGACGAAGATGAAGGTGATGCCCAGCTGGCGCTGGAGCTTCTTCAGCTCGGTCTGCATCTGCTCGCGCAGCTTCAGGTCGAGGGCGCCCAGCGGTTCGTCGAGCAGCAGCACCCGCGGGCGATTGACCAGGGCGCGGGCCAGGGCCACGCGCTGGCGCTGGCCGCCGGACAGCTGCACCGGCTTGCGGCTGCCGTAGCCGCCGAGGGCGACCATGCCCAGGGCTTCCTCGGCGCGGGCGTGGCGTTCCTGCTTGCCGACGCCCTTGACCTTGAGGCCGTAGGCGACGTTGTCCAGCACGCTCATGTGCGGGAACAGCGCGTAGTCCTGGAACACCGTGTTGACGTCGCGCTGGTACGGCGGCAGGCCGGCGGCCTCGGCGCCGTGGATGCGGATCGAGCCGTCGCTGGGTTGTTCGAAGCCGGCGATCAGGCGCAGGCAGGTGGTCTTGCCCGAGCCGGAAGGGCCGAGCATGGAAAAGAACTCGCCGTCCTGGATATCGATGGATACCCGATCGACGGCCTTGACCTCGCCGAACAGACGGGAAACCTGGGTGAACTGGACTGCAAGGGTCATGGTGTGGTGCTCCGGATAGGCGTGGGTGTGTGCAGCGGCCCAGGCCTGGACGACTGACGACGGTGATGCGTGTTTGCAGGTGGATGTTGGGTTGCCGGTTCGGGCCCTATCGCTGGCAAGCCAGCTCCCACAGGTACAGCGCAAGGCTCAGGCCTGCGGCGAACCTTGTGGGAGCTGGCTTGCCAGCGATGAGGCCCGAAAGGGCTAAGGCCTAGCGCCCACCCATGATCGCGATGTAGTCCTGGGTCCAACGGCTGTACGGCACGAACTTGCCGCCCTCGGCCTGCGGGGTCTTCCAGAAGGCGATCTTGTCGAACTGGTCGAAGCCGTTGGTCTTGCAGCCCTCGGCGCCGAGCAGCTCGCTGCCGGTGCAGGCCGCCGGGACCGCTGGCAGCGAACCGAACCAGGCCGCGACGTCACCCTGGACCTTCGGCTGCAGCGACCAGTCCATCCACTTGTAGGCGCAGTTCGGATGCTTGGCCTCGGCGTGCAGCATGGTGGTGTCGGCCCAGCCGGTGGCGCCTTCCTTGGGAATGGTTGAAGCCACTGGCTGGTTGTCGGCCTTCAGGCCATTGACCATGTAGCCCCAGGAGCTCGACGCGGCCACGCCTTCGTTCTTCACGTCGCTCATCTGCACCGTGGCGTCATGCCAGTAGCGGTGGATCAGCGGCTGCTGCTGGCGCAGCAGGTCGAGCACCGCCTTGTACTGGGTCTCGTTCAGCTCGTAGGGGTTCTGGATGCCCAGCTCCGGCTTGGCCGACTTCAGGTACAGCGCCGCGTCGGCGATGTAGATCGGGCCGTCGTAGGCCTGCACGCGGCCCTTGTTCGGCTTGCCATCGGGGAAGTTCTGCGGCTCGAACACCACGCCCCAGCTGGTCGGTGCCTGCGGGAACACCTGGGTGTTGTACATCAGCACGTTCGGACCCCACTGGTACGGGGTGCCGTAGACCTGCTTGTTGACCACGTACCACGGTCCGTCCTGCAGGCGCGGGTCGATGTTCTTCCAGTTGGGGATCAGCGCGGTGTTGATCGGCTGCACGCGCTTGCCGACGATCAGGCGCAGCGAGGCGTCGCCGGAGGCGGTGACCAGGTCGTAGCCGCCCTTGGCCATCAGGCTGACCATCTCGTCGGACGTGGCGGCGGTCTTCACCGAGACCTTGCAGCCGGTTTCCTTCTCGAAGCCGGTGACCCAGTCGTAGGCCTTGTCGCTGTCACCGCGCTCGATGTAGCCCGGCCAAGCGACGATATCCAGCTGGCCTTCGCCGGCACCCACGGCCTTGAGCGGTTCGGCGGCCTGCAGGCTGGCGCTGGCCAGCAGGGCGGTGCTCAGGGCACTGAGCAATGCGGTCTTGTGCACGAACATGGTGTTCCCTCTTGTTCAAATCATTGTCGGGGGCAGATGGGCAAACGGTGCTGCGGTGCTTCTTGTTGTAGTGCGAACCTCGTCAGGCCAGGGATTCGCCGTGGCGCGCCATGATGTGGCGGACCACGCTGTAGTCCTGCAGCGAATCGCTGGACAGGTCCTTGCCGTAGCCGGAGCGCTTGAGCCCGCCGTGGGGCATCTCGCTGACCAGCATGAAATGACTGTTGATCCAGGTGCAGCCGTACTGCAGGCGCGCGGCGATCTGCATGGCCTTGTCCAGGTCGCGGGTCCATACCGAGGAGGCCAGGCCGTATTCGGAGTCGTTGGCCCAGTCGACGGCCTGGGGCAGTTCGTCGAAACGGGTCACGGTGACCACCGGGCCGAACACCTCGCGCTGGACGATCTCGTCGCGCTGCTGGCAGCCGGCCAACAGGGTCGGCTGGTAATAGTAGCCGGCCCCCGAATGCACGGCGGCGCCGGTGACCCGCTCGATATGCGGCTGGCTCAGGGCGCGCTCGACGAAGCTGGCCACGCGGTCGCGCTGGCGCGTGCTGATCAGCGGACCGATCTCGTTGTCGGCATCACGCTTGCTGGCGAAGCGCAGGCTGCTCACCGCCAGGCCGAGCTCGGCCACCAGCTTGTCGTGGATGCCGGCCTGGGCGTAGAGGCGGCAGGCCGCGGTGCAGTCCTGTCCGGCGTTGTAGTAGCCGTAGGTGCGCACGCCCTGGACCACGGCGTCGAGGTCGGCGTCGTTGCAGACGATCACCGGCGCCTTGCCGCCCAGTTCCAGGTGGGTGCGCTTGAGGGTTTTCGAGGCGGCCTGGAGGATCTTCTGGCCGGTGACGATATCGCCGGTCAGCGACACCATGCGTACCCGGGCGTGGCTGACCAGGTGGCTGCCGACGCCTTCGCCACCACCGCAGACGATGTTCAGCACGCCCGCCGGCAGCAGTTCGGCCAGGGCCGGTGCCAGGGCCAGGATCGACAGCGGCGTGTGCTCGGAAGGCTTGAACACCAGGGTATTGCCGGCGGCCAGGGCCGGGGCGATCTTCCACGCGGCCATCATGATCGGGTAGTTCCACGGCGCGATGGAGGCGACCACGCCGAGCGGGTCGCGGCGCACCATGCTGGTGTAGCCGGGCAGGTACTCGCCGGCCAGCTGGCCGGTCTGGCAGCGCACCGCGCCCGCGAAGAAACGGAACACATCGATGGCTGCCACCAGGTCGTCCTGGCGCGCCAGGTGCAGCGGCTTGCCGCAGTTCAGGGCTTCCAGCCGGGCAAGGTGATCGGCCTGCCGGTGGATGGCATCGGCGATGGCGAGGAGGAGGTTGGAACGCTGCTGCGGAGTGGTCCGTGACCAGCTGGCGAAGGCCCGGTGGGCGGCCTGGATGGCGCTCTCGACCTGCTCGGTGCTGGCCTCGGCGATCTGCGTCAGCACTTCACCCGTGGCCGGATTGAAGATCGGCTCGGCGATACCCGCGCCGGCGACCAGTTCGCCGTCGATCAGCAGGGCGGTGGACAACGGGGTCGGGTGCGCGCCGGACATTGGAATTCTCTGTGTTCTGTTTTTATGTTTCGCCCGACAGCGGTGGGCGATATTTCTTACAGAGCCTAGAGCGGAGCGTGCAGGTCGACAAATTCTAAATATTGAAGGGGGCGTTCGATTAAATCGAAAGCTTGCGGCCATTGCCCGGTTCGCGGGCCACGGTGAGGAACGGATCGACCAGCGCCGGCCGTGCCGTGCCGCGGCGCCAGGCCAGGCCGATGTCGAGGGTCTGGCTGAGGTCGGCCAGCGGCCGTGCCTCGATGATGTCGCCTTCCAGCGACCACGGGCGGTAGGTCATGTCCGGCTGGATCGATACCCCCAGCCCGGCCGCCACCAGGCTGCGCACGGCTTCGGTGGAGGCGGTGCGCAGGCTGATCTGCGCCTGCAGCCCGGCGCCGGCCCACATGCGCCGGGCGTTCTGTTCCATCTCGTCGACGTTGAGCTGGATCAGCGGCTCGCTGGCCACGTCGGCGAGGCTGATGCTGTCGCGCTCCAGCAGCGGGTGCTGGGCCGGCAGCCACAGGCGGTGGGGCGAGTGGGTGAGCACTTCGGTCTGCAGGGCCAGGCGGTCCTCCAGGTTGGACAGGATCAGCACCCCGACGTCGATCTCGCCGGACACCAGCAAGTGCTCGATATAGGGTCGCTCGTCCTCGGTGACGCGGATTTCCACGTTGGGGTAGGCGCGCTGGAAGCGGGTCAGCAGGTCGGCCAGGTAGTAGCCGGCGACCAGGCTGGTCACGCCGATGGTCAGTTGCCCGGCGACCTGGTCGGTGCTCTGTTGCAGGCTGCGCTTGGCGTTGTCCACGGTTGCGAGGATGAGGTGCGCCTGGCGCAGGAACTGATGGCCCTGGTGGGTCAGGGTCATGCCCTTGGCGTGACGGTTGAACAGGCTCACGCCGATTTCCTGCTCCAGTTGCTGGATGGCCAGGGTCAGCGTGGACTGGGAGATGAACACCGCCTGGGCAGCGGCGGAGATCGATCCGGTTTCGGCGACGGCGATGAAGTGGCGGATCTGGCGCAGGGTCATCATGGCAAGCGGGCTTTATGAGTTTTGTTGGTGCCTGTCAGTGTATATCGTTTTTTTCGATGACTATTTCGTGTTTTTCGTCATCCCGAGGAGCAGGGCTTCTCGCATCGACCGCGCCTCCGAACGCGTTCGTTGACTTGCGCCTGCACGGCAGCCAGCACGTTGAAAATCTCCTCGATCGGCAACACATGCCCGTTCAACATCCCGGCCCGCTGCATCTGCTGGTAGTCCCGCGCCAGCATCCGCCGATTCTCGGCATCTGGAATGAGGTTGAGCGCCCCGGCCAGGCACTGGTCGTAGTTCGTGGTCCCTGACCGATAGAACACCTCCTTCAGCCCGATCACGTCAGCCAGTAGCTCCAGATCTGCAAGTGCCCGCTGGCCTGCCTCGTGTCGCGCGAGCAGGGCGAGGTCGTACCAGTGGCGTGAGAGGCGCTCACGGCCCTGGTTGATCGGGCGATTGCACTCGGCGTGGATCAGCGTCGCTTTCTCCCAGAAGGTGCGCTCGAGCGCCAGAACCACGACCCCCTCGGCCCGAGGGAACGCGACCGCCGGGAACAGCGCGGCGACGTCTGGCTCGAGGGTGTGCATTGCATTGGGCTCAATGATGTTCCGCCCGCCAAACTCGACCAGGACGTGATCGCGCAGGTACGGGCCGCGGTCGGCCACACGGGATGGATAGAGGACGTGCAGATTTTCACCGTCGTCGCTGAGGGTGACCGCACATTCGTCGCCGCATCCCAGGGCCTGCAGCCGTGCCTGCAGGTAGGGCTGGACCCGCTCGTGCGTGTATTCGCGGACTTGCGCTTTGAGGTCCATCCCGATCCGGTCCCGCTGTCGGCGCGACATGTCCGCCATTTCGGCAAGCGATCGTTCGCATCCCAGCTCCCGGTAGTCGATGGTGATGTCGACATCCTCCGAGAAACGGTGGATCGCCGAATAGACCTTGGACAGCGAGGTACCTCCCTTGAACGCCATGGCCTTTCGGTCTGGCATCGAGAACAGCGCCATGAGTACGCAGGAAAGCCAGATGTCCTTTTCGAGGACGCTCGGTGATCGACCGGTCTGGATTTGCGCAGCGGCTAGCAGCTCGCCTTGGTCTGTTGCGGATAGGTCAAAGTAGGATGGCACCTGATCTCCTTGGCGGCCTTGTCCAGTACCAACTGCATCCAGCCCGGCATTTTGCAGGTCAGGAGTCTTTTCAATTCTTCCTGGTTCAGGGTGCGGACAATCTGCGATACGACATCCCCGGAGGCCTGGTTCCTGCCCAGGTAATGGAGTGCCGTCAGCGCCAGGCCGACCTTCGTACCTGCCTGTTGCAGCCGCTCCCAGGACATGTGCTTCAGGCGGATAACGGCCTGCCCAACCCGGATTTCACGGGTTGAACCGCTGGTGTAGTAGACCGGCTGGACCTGCATCTGGGTGCTCAAGCCGAACCGCCGAACGGCCTCGGCGCCATGAACCTGCACGACTTCACCCTTGGCCCGGGTGACGACTTCCATGACGCGGACAGGGCTCGGTCGCACGCGGCCGATGAACTGACTCTCTTTCGGCCGCATGTACACGCCGCGGATGACCCGCTCAAGCGCGCCGGCCTGGACAAGCCGCGAAAGGGTTTTGTCGATTGCCGCACGCGACCCAAGTTTCTCGAAAAGAGACCAGGTGAAGGGGTGGCCTTTGCGCATGTGCTTGATGCGTTGGGAGATGCTTTCCGCGATATTCATGTGTGCCTCGATGTCAGAAAAAATCTATTTTGTTTCTGACGGGTAGCGCAACTATAAGGCTTGTTTGACGGGGCCTCCAGTAATCAGACAGAGACCTGATGAATGGCTTGGGTAGAACGCTTGAACAACTGATGCCGAGGCCAGCTACCATTGAGACCTGGAGGCGATGGCTTTCCCAGGAAAGGCCAGGACGTCACCGACTCGAGGTCGGGAGAGGTCCTGGCACTGTTGGTGCGGAATTGATCACGATGTCTATCAAGGCCAGCGCCCGGGCTCAGCGCGAAAATTCATATAGGAAAATCTGCCGGGCTGGATTCTACAGACCCACAAGAGGTTGCATATCAGCTGCTAACTTCATCTATTTCAGGTCTTCTTGTAGGCAATTTCCAGGACTTCAAATCCTCCTACAGAAACTTTACCTGATAACTCAATATCACCCGGTTCTCATCGGCGCCATCCGCGTAACTGGAGCGGTTGGTCGCATTCCTCCAGCGCAGCGACAGGTTCTTCAACGGCCCGTCCTGCACGGTATAGGTCAGGTCGGTGGCCCGTTCCCATTCCTTGCCATCGTCCCCGGCCGCACGCAGCGCCGCGCCCTGAGGGGTGCGGACATGCGTCGGGTCGACCTGGTCGCCCTTCACATAACGCAGGTTGAAGGTCAGGCCCGGTACTCCCAGTGCGGCGAAGTCGTAGTCGTAGCGCAGATGCCAGACCCGCTCGTTCTGCAGGGCGAAGGTACTGACCAGCATCTCGCTGAACAGGTAGGTGTCGCTGCCATTGAGATAGGCGAACGCGGTGTCCCCCGAGCCCTTCTGGTAGCCGCCACTGAACCCGTGTCCGCCAATCCTGTAGCCGACGTTGCTGCTCAGCGTGCGGTTGTCCACCTCGCCGGCCAGCGCCCGCCCGTCATCGCGGGCAACGAAGTAGCGCACTTCGCCGAACACCTTCCCGCCCCCGAGCGGCTGGCTGAACAGCACCCCGGCATAGTCGCGCCGGTAGATATCGTCGAGCCGCGCATGGTGGTAGCTCAGGGTCAGCGCATCGAGCTTGTAGTCCGCTCCCGCGTAATCCATCCCGTCACTGCGCGCACTGCTGGAATAGCCCCCGGACATGCCACTGATGGCCAGGTCCTCGAAGTCCGAGGAGTCGCGATACTTCACCTGGTCGATCCGCCCCAGCGTCAGCGTGAGGTTGTCGATATCGGTGGAGGTCAGCAGCCCGCCATTGAACACCTGTGGCAGCAGGCGGCTGTAGTTGGCCGCCAGCAACGGCAGGGTCGGCGTCAGCGCGCCGATGCGCAGCTCGCTGTTGCCCAGTCGTACCTTGGCCGTGGGCGCGAAGGTGGAGAAGTCGTCCGCCGCGCGCCGGTCGGCGTTTCTCGGCAGCAGCCCGGTCCCGGCGCGATCGGCACTGGAATCCAGCTTGAGCCCGAGCAGGCCGATGGCATCCAGGCCGAAGCCGAGGGTGCCTTCGGTAAACCCGGACTGCACCTTGAGCACGAAGCCCTGGGCCCATTCCTCGCGCTTCGATTGGCTCGCCTCGTCGTTGCGAAAATCGCGGCTGAAGTAGAAGTTGCGAATCTCCAGCCCCGCCTTGGTATCGCCGACAAAATCCGCCAGTACCGGCCCTGAAGCCAGGCTCACGCCCAGCACAACCATCGTGCGCCGGATCATTTGGTCACCCGCTCTTTCGGCAGGCCCCAGAGGATCACCGCCACGCAGATCACGCAGAACGGCGCCAGGGCGAGCATGCCCATGTAGGTGTTGCCGGTGAGGTCGTTGATCCAGCCCACCAGCAGCGGCGCGACCATGCCGCTCAGTTGCCCCACGGTATTGATCGCGGCGATGCCGCCGGCGATCGCAAGGCCGGCGAAGGCCTGCTGGGGAATGGTCCAGAAGATCGGGATGGCGATGAACACCCCGGCGGTGGCGAGGATCAGGAAGCTGGTCAGCAGCACGTAGTGGTCATTGAAGAAACACGCGGCGAAGTAACCGACGGCGCCCACCGCCATGCATTGCCAGAGGTACTTGCGCCGCTCGCCGGAGGCATCCGAGCGGCGGGTGACGATGATCATCCCCAGCGCCGCCACCAGGTAGGGCAGGGCGGTGAGGAAGCCGACCGCCAGCTGGTTCTTCACCCCTGCCGAACTGATCAGGTGCGGCATCCAGAAGTTCAGCCCGTAGCCGGTGAGCTTGATCATGAAATAGATCACCGAGAGGATCGCCACCTCGCGGGTGAAGATCACCTTGAGCAGCGAGGCGTGGATCGGCTTGCTCTCCTTGCGGTCGTTGTCGAGGTTGCGCTGGAGGATGTCCTTTTCCGGCTGGGTCAGCCATCTCGCCGACTGGATGTCGCGGTCCAGGCGAAACAGCACGATCACCCCGAGCAGTGCACAGGGCAGGCCGGAGAGCACGAACAGCCAGTGCCAGCCGGCGAGGCCGAGGAAGCCGTTCATGTATTCGAGGATGAACCCCGAGACCGGCGCGCCCAACATGCCCGACAGCGGGATCGAGAGGAACCACAGGCCGTTCATGCTGGCGAGGTTCTTCTTCGGGAACCAGCAGGCGAGATAGAACAGCAGCGCCGGGCCGAAGCCGGCCTCCATCACGCCGATCAGGAAGCGCAGGAAGTACAGGGTGAACTCGTTGTAGGCGAACACCAGCGCCGCCGTCGCCAGGCCCCAGGACACCATGATCCGGCAGATCCAGCTGGGCGCGCCGTAGCGTTTCAGGCCGTAGCTGCTGGGCACCTCGAACAGCACGTAGCCGAAGAAGAAGATGCTCGCGGCGAAGCCGTAGGCCGCGTCGCTCAGGCCCAGTTCGGCCTGCATCTGGGTCTTGGCGAAGCTGATGTTGATGCGGTCGAAATAGGAAAACAGGAAGCAGACGATCGTCAGCGGCAGGATGCGCCAGGCGACGCGGCGGTACAGCAGCAGTTCCTGCAGGTCACGAGCGCCGTCGGTGGCGCGCTGGGTCAGGGTGGCCATGGGGTGTCTCCATTGTTGTAGTTGTCGGAGAGTTGTCTGGCCGGGCGGCAGCGCCCGGGTTGCCATCAGGTGTCACAGGTCGGGGGGGATGCAGTCCTCATCGCAGGAAGTCGTGTTTGCCCAGCACCACGCCGTCTTCGTCGGCGCAGAGCCAGTCGCCGGGCTCGATGGACAGGCCGCCGAGCAGCAGGGGCACGTCGAGCCGGCCGCCGTCGCGGTTGTGCGAGCGCCGTGGCCAGGTGCCGAGGGCGAGAATGCCCAGGTCCAGTTCGGCGAGGGCGCGGCGGTCGCGGACATTGCCGTTGACCAGTACCCCGGCCCAGCCATTGGCCAAGGCCAGGGCGCCCAGGCGATCGCCGAGCAGCGCACCAGGGTCGCCGCCGGCTTCGATCACCAGCACCCGGCCGGCACCGGGCTGGGCCAGCAGCTGGCGGATCTCGCCATTGCAGCCCAGCGCGTACAGGGTCACCACGGGGCCGCTGAACTGGCGTCTTGCGCCGAACCACTGCCAGTGGCCCGACAGGATGTGCAGCTCATCGCCCTGCTGGTCGCAGAGGTCGGCGGTGTTCATGCCACCTCCGCCTGCAGTTCGGCGAAGCTGGCCAGGCGTCCGAGCAAGGCGCTGGCGGCCACGGTGTACGGGCTGCCCAGCCAGACCTGGCCGGGGCCGGAGCGTCCGGGGAAGTTGCGGTTGATGGCGCTGATGGTGACCTGCTCGGCGCGCGTCGAGGAGCCCGGCCCGCAGTTCGCGCAGGCGCCGCAGCCGGGCATGATCAGTTCCACCCCGGCCTGTTCGAAGGTCGCCAGGTAGCCCTGCTCACGGCAGTAGTCGCGCACCGCCAGGGTGCCGAACTGCAGGTACAGGCGGGTGTGGTCGGCGACCTTCAGGCCACGGGCCAGGCCCCAGGCCAGCACCTCGTGGTAGTAGTCGAAGTCCTCGCGCTTGCCGGCCGTGCAGGAGCCGCCGTAGGCGATGTCCACCGCCACCGGGCCGTCCAGTTCGTCCAGGCGCATGCCGTTGCCCGGATCCCCCGGCGCCGCCACCAGCGGCGACAGGCGCGAGCAGTCGATGACGATGTGCTCCTTGTAGTCGGCGTCGGCATCGCTCTGCAGCCAGTCTTCCAGCTCGACCTCGATGCCGCGACGCTCGCGCAGGAAGTCGACGACCTTCTGGTCTGGCGCCACGATCCCGGTAAAGCCGCCCAGCTCGGCGACCATGTTGGTCAGGGTCGCGCGTTCGTCGACGGACAGCGCGCGCACCGCCTCGCCGCAGTATTCGAACACCGCGCCGATGGCCTGGCCCTGGCGGATCGGCTCGCTGCGCAGCAGTTCGAGGACGATGTCCTTGGCGGTGACGTCGGCGCGCAAGCGGCCGGTGAGTTCGACCTTGATGATCTCCGGCATGCGGCAGCGGATGAAACCGGTGGCCCAGCTGTTGGCGATGTCCGTGGCCCCGGCGCCGAAGGCCAGGCAGCCGAGGGCGCCGGAGTGCGGCGAGTGGGAGTCGGTGCCCACCACCACCTGGCCGGGCAGGGCGTGCAGTTCGGTCATCAGTGCATGGCAGATGCCCTCCGAACCGCTCTCGTCCTTCAGCGCACCGTGTGCCACCACCGGATAGCGGCGGACGAACGCGTCATGCGCCGAGGCCAGCCCGCCGACGGCGGCCAGCAGGTTGTCGCGCACGTGCGGATAGCTCTGGTTGGCGAGGATCAGGTGGTCCTGGAAGGCGATGATCTCGTGCGGGCGGGTCAGTTCCAGGTGCTCGCCAAAGGCCTCGTGCATGAAGTGCGCGCACATGCCGGTGAAGTAGTCGTGGCTGAAGCGCCAGTCGGCCGAGAGGAACAGGCCGTCGCCACGCCGCACCTCGCCGGCAGGGGCGACCCGGCGGCGCTCGATGATCTTTTCCACCAGGGTCAGGGGGCGCTGGCCGGGCAAGGGATTGAAGACTTTCTGCGGCTGGCGCGGCAGGTGCAGCTTGCTGTAGGCCAGCAGGCCGCCGGCGCGGATGACCTCCTGGGTCACCGCGTCGCGGCCGACCAGGAACTCCTCCAGGTCGATGGCCTCGCCGTTGCGGATGCGCTCGATCAGGGAGAAATCGGTGGAGGTGAGGATGCCGATGTTGTCGCAGTTCTGCCGGTAGATGCGTTCGAAACTCTCGGCGATGATCAGGCGGATGCCCGCGGATTTCTCCGCCAGCGGGCTCGACTCGCGGGACGAGCCCTTGCCGTAGCGCTTGCCGGCCACGGTGATCTCGAAGCCGGCGTTCTTCACCGCGTCGTTGCCGATCGGCAACCGGTCTTCGGTCTTGAAGCCGACGTAGGGGTAGCGGCCCAGGCGCGCGTCGTAGGTCATCATGATCACCACCGGGGTGATCTCGTCGGTGGAGATGTTGTCGCGCAGGGGCAGGGCCTCGACCAGATCGAGATCGCGGCCGTCGAGCTGGGCGGTCACCGCCTCGCTGCTGCAGGACAGGAAAAGAAAGCGGCCGGCGAATTGAATTTTTCTTGTAGGCATAGTTATCTCCTCGATGCCGTGCATGTTAGGAACTGCACGTCACGGGCTGTAGTGATGAAAATTCACGGCCGCCATCACCAAATATCGGGACTCACCATGCAAACCCTCTGGCGCTTCGATCCCACCTCGCTGAAGCTGTTCATCGCCGCCTGCGACGAAGGCAGCATCGCCCGCGCCGCCGAGCGCGAGAACATGGTGCCGTCGGCGGTGAGCAAGCGTATCGGCGAGCTGGAAGAGGCGGTCGGCGCGCCCTTGCTGTATCGCCATCAGAAGGGCATCGAGCCGACCCCGGCGGGCATCTGCCTGCTCGGCCATGCCCGCCACGTGCTCGAGGAACTGGCGCGGATGAGTGCCGACCTGTCGCAGTTCGCCGCCGGCGATCGCGGGCATATCCGCATCAGCGCCAACCGCTCCAGCATCATCCAGTTCCTGCCCGAGGACCTCAGCCGGTTCCAGCGCGCGTACCCGAACATCGCCATCGAATTGCAGGAGCGCACCAGCGAGCAGGTCGGCGAGGACGTGCTGGGCAACCAGTGCGACCTGGGCATCGGTGCCGACCTCGCGGCACTGGCGGACAAGGGCCTGCGGGTGCAGGAGTACCGCTCGGACCAGTTGGTGCTGATCGTGCCGGCCGGGCATCCCCTGGCGGGGCTGGAGCAGGTGCGTTTCGCCGAGACCCTGGGCTTCGGCCATATCGCCCTGCACCGCGACAGCCCGCTGTACCGCATGCTCGACAAGGCGGCGCGGGCCGCGCGCAAGAGCATTCGCTATGGCATCCACCTGCAGAGCTTCGATGCGGTGTGCCGGATGGTCCAGGCGGACCTGGGGATTGCGGTGATCCCGCGGCGGGCGGTGAGTGTCCAGGCGGGCGGGGCGCAACTGGTCTGCGTGCCGCTGGCGGATGACTGGGCGGTGCGGCGGTTCCAGATCGTCAGCCGGGCCGACCGCTACCTGTCGGCGGTGTGCCGGGGGTTCCTGGAGTTCCTGGCCTGAGTCGAGGGTGCTGCCGAGGGCCTCATCGCTGGCAAGCCAGCTCCCACAGGGTCCGCGTCGCTCCCGGACCTTGTTCCAAGGTACAGCGCAAGGGCAAGGCCTGAGGTGATCCTTGTGGGAGCTGGCTTGCCAGCGATGAGGCCGTCAGCAGCACAGCAGATTCAGACCTGCGTCACAGGGATCTTCTGCATCGTGATTTCATGAAAGCGCGGCCCGTTCCTCCACTCCTCCAGCAGCTTCAGCCGTTGCGCTTCGGCATTCACCAGATACCGGTCCTTCACCGCGCCATAGCCACGTACCGCCTCGGGCAACGACGCCAGCTTCACCGCCAGCTCCAGGTTGTCCGCCCGCAGGCCTTTCTCCACTTCGTCCAGCAGCGCCTCGTAGGTGCGCAGCCAGTGCAACTCGACCTTGCGTTCATGGGTCCGGGCAAAGGGGTCGAGCCAGGTGTTGCGGATCCGCCGTACCTTGGCCAGCAGCTTGAAGCCCTTCATCATCCACGGCCCGTAGCTGGACTTCCTGCCCTTGTTCAGCAGCGGCGGGGCGAGGTGGAAGTTCAAGCGGTAGTTGCCCTCGAAGCTGGACGTCACCTGCTCGAGGAAGTCGTCCCGGGTGAACAGCCGCGCCACCTCGTACTCGTCCTTGATCGCCAGCACCTTGAAGTAGTAGCGCGCCACTGCTTCCGACAAGGCCCCCGGCTTGCCCGGCAGGCCGCGTTCGGCGGCAACCATGCGCTCGACCCGGGCCCGGTAGCCCGCGGCCAGGGCGGCATCCTGGTATTCGGTGAGGTAGGCGACGCGCCGCTCGACGATCTCCTCCAGTGTCCGCGCCGGCGCTGGCGCCGTGTCCTTGCGCAGCAGCGTCCGCACCCGCGGCAGATCTACCGCCGCCCGCCGTCCCCAGAGGAACGCGGCCTTGTTGAACGGCACCGCAGCACCGTTGATCTCGATGGCCTGCAGCAGCGCCGTCTCGCCCACCGGCAGCCAGCCTTTCTGGCAGGCGAAGCCGAGCATGAAGGTGTTGGTGGCGATGGAGTCGCCCATCAGCGCGGTGGCCAGGCGGCTGGCGTCGATGAATTCGGCCCGGCCTGCGCCCGCGGCCTCGTGGATCTGCCCGTTCATGCCCGCTGTCGGGAAGCGGGTGTCGGGATGCTGCTGCAGGTCACCGGTTTCCGCCTGGCGGGCGAAGGTGCGCACGGAGGCGCTGGTCAGGCTTTCCTCGCTGTTGACCAGCGCATGGGTCACGCCCTGGCGCAGCTTCGACAGGGTCTCGGCATTGGCGCTGACCACCAGGTCGCAGCCCAGCAGCAGATTGGCCTCGCCCTCGGCGATGCGCGGCGCATGCAGTTCCTGCTGGTGCCGGGCGATGCGGATATGCGACCACACCGCACCGCCTTTCTGCGCCATGCCGGCCATGTCGAGGTTGAGCGTGCCCTTGCCTTCGATGAAGGCCGCCATGCCCAGCAGCGCGCCGATGGTCACCACGCCGGTACCGCCGACGCCGGTGATGAGGATGCTGCAGGGCTGCTCCAGGCTGGCCAGTTGCGGTGTCGGCAATGCCCAGTCGTCGGCGGCGTCGTGCGCCAGGGCCTTGGGCTTGCGCAGACTGCCGCCCTCAATGGTGACGAAGCTCGGGCAGAAGCCGTTTAGGCAGGTGAAGTCCTTGTTGCACGAGGACTGGTCGATGGCGCGCTTGCTGCCGAACTCGGTGTCGATGCTGGTCACCGACATGCAGTTGGACTTGCTGCTGCAATCGCCGCAACCCTCGCACACGGCCGGGTTGATCAGCACCCGGCGGGCCGGGTCGGGGAATTTGCCGCGCTTGCGCCGCCGGCGTTTTTCCGCGGCGCAGGTCTGGTCGTAGATGATCGCCGAGACCCCGGCGAACTCGCGCAGCTCCTTCTGCACCTCGTCCATTTTGTCGCGGCGCAGCACCGGCACGCCGGCGGCGAGGTCGCTGACCTGCGCGTAGCGCGCGGTGTCGTCGGTGACCACGACGATGCGCCCCACGCCTTCGGCGGCGAGCTGGCGGGAGATCTGCGGCACCGTCAGGCTGCCGTCCACCGGCTGGCCGCCGGTCATGGCCACGGCGTCGTTGTAGAGGATCTTGTAGGTGATGTTGACCCGGGCCGCGACCGCCGCACGGATCGCCAGCAGGCCGGAATGGAAGTAGGTGCCGTCGCCGAGGTTGGCGAACACATGGGGCGTCTCGGTGAAGGGCGCCTGGCCGATCCAGGCCACGCCTTCGCCGCCCATCTGGCTGAAGGTCTTGGTCTGCGGGTAGATCCACGCCGCCATGTAGTGGCAGCCGATCCCGGCCAGCGCGCGGCTGCCCTGCGGCACCTGGGTCGAGCTGTTGTGCGGGCAACCGGAGCAGTAGTGGGGCACCCGCTCCATCAGGGTGTCGAAGCGGCCTTGCGCGGCAAGTTGCGCCTCCAGCACGGCCAGGCTGACCTGCAGCTCGCCACTCGAGTGATGGCCGAGGATGCGCTTGGCCAGGGCCCGGGCGATCTGTGCCGGGGTCAGGTCGCCGGTCGCCGGCAGCAGCCAGTCGGTGTGCGGCCGGGTCCACTCGCCCTTGTCGTCGAACTTGCCGACGATGCGCGGGCGCACGCCTTCGCGCCAGTTGTACAACTCCTCCTTGAGCTGGTACTCGAGCAGGTGGCGCTTTTCTTCGACCACCACGATCTCGTCGAGGCCCTCGGCGAACTGGCGCACGCCCTCGGCATCCAGCGGCCAGACCATGCCCACCTTGTACACCCGCAGGCCGATGTGCGCGGCGCGGGCCTCGTCGATGCCGAGGATCTTCAGGGCCTGGCACACGTCGAGCCAGGACTTGCCGGCGGTGATGATGCCGACCTTCGCCCGCGGCGAATCCATCATCATCCGGTCGAGGCCGTTGGCCCGGGCATAGGCCGCCGCCGCGTACAGCTTGTGCTCCAGCAGGCGCTGCTCCTGGGCCAGCGGCGGGTCGGGCCAGCGGATGTTCAGGCCGCCCTCGGGCAGCGGGAAGTCGGGCAGCACCGGCTGCACGCGGTTCGGGTCGATGTCCACCACCGCGCCGCTTTCCACGGTGTCGGCCACTGCCTTCATCGCCACCCAGCAGCCGGAGTAACGCGACATGGCAAAGCCGTGCAGGCCGTAGTCGAGGTATTCCTGGACCCCGGACGGCGCCAGCACCGGCATCATCACCGCCTTGAAGACATGCTCGGTCTGGTGGGGCAGGGAGGACGAGCGCGCGCCATGGTCGTCGCCGGCGATCGCCAGCACGCCGCCGAACCTCGAGGTGCCGGCGGCATTGGCGTGGCGGAACACATCGCCGCAGCGGTCCACGCCAGGGCCCTTGCCGTACCAGATGCCGAACACGCCGTCATGGCGCGCGCCCTCGAACAGGTTGACCTGCTGGGTGCCCCAGAGCGAGGTGGCGGCCAGGTCTTCGTTGAGGCCGGGATGGAACTTCACCTTGTGCGCCAGCAGGTGGTCGCGGGCCTTCCACAGCGCCTGGTCGAAGCCGCCGAGCGGCGAGCCGCGATAGCCGGAGATGAACCCCGCGGTATCCAGCCCGGCGGCGAGGTCGCGCTGGCGTTGCATCAGCGGCAGGCGCACCAGCGCCTGCACGCCGGTCATCAGCACCTTGCCGGTTGCCTGGGTGTATTTGTCGTCCAGCGTGGGAAGCGAGGTACTCATGGCCAATCCTCCAGTTCTTGTTGTTCAGGCGACCGTGGAGGCGGTGCGCTGATTTGCGCTGGAGTCTATGAAGCGGCCCGGGTTATCGTAAATTCATAAAAAATGCGAACAGGTATCAGAAAAACAAATGTCCAGTCGCAACGATATCTCCATGCGCCAGCTGCGTTACTTCGTCGCCGCGGCGGAGCTGGGGCAGTTCTCCCAGGCGGCGCTGACCGTGCACGTGTCGCAGTCGGCGATCACCGCGGCGGTCGGCCAGTTGGAGGACATGCTCGGCGTGCGCCTGTTCGAGCGCCTGCCCCATGGCGTCAGCCTGACCGCCGAGGGGCACGGGTTCTACCAGCATGCCCGGCATATCCTCGACACCCTGCAGGACGCGGTGGCCCAGCCGCTGTTCCAGCGCGATAGCCTGGCCGGCACGGCGCGGGTCGGCGCTTCGTACACCGTGCTCGGGTACTTCCTGCCGACCTTGCTGGCGCGCTTCAAGCGCAGCTACCCGCAGGTGGAAGTCGACCTGATCGACATGGACCGGCCCGGGATCGAGCGCGGGGTGGCCAGTGGCGAGCTGGACCTGGGCCTGACCATCCTGTCCAACGTCGACGCCGCGCAGCCGTTCGAGCGTCATGTGCTGATGCGCTCGCGGCGCCAGTTGTGGCTGGCCGGCGATCACCCGCTGATGGCGTTGCAGAGCGTGACCCTGGCGGACATCGCCGCCCATGCCTACCTCATCGCCACGATGGACGAGGGCGAGCAATCGGCGCTCAAGTACTGGCGGGCGGCGGGGCTGGAGCCGCGCATCGCGTTTCGCACGACCTCGGTGGAGGCCTTGCGCGGGCTGGTGGCCCATGGCTTTGGCGTGACCATCCTGTCCGACATGCTCTACCGGCCCTGGTCGCTGGAGGGCAAGCGCATCGAGGCACGGCCGGTGGCGGGGAACATCCCGCCGATGGAGCTGGGGCTGATCTGGCAGGTGCAACGCGGGATGCCGGAGGCGGCGCGGGCGTTCCAGCAGTTCCTGATATCGGCGACGCACCTGTAGCGGCATGGGCGCCGCTCTCATGGCGCAACACATGACTCATGGATTCAACGCGGACTGGGGGCAAGGTAATTTTCCGACAGGGCGGGTCTGAATATCGTCGGGTACAGGCCGGAAACTTCTCCAATTTCCGGCTTTCTTGTAGGCAATTTCCCAAGCATACTTCCCGACCCGCTTTTCGGTTGCGTGGCCTGGAAAGGGTGCCTAGTCTGCGTCGGTCGTTGCCCAATCAACGACCGGATTTAGCAGTCCGACCTCCCAGATCCCCATTGGCAACCATTTTCATGGCGGCTGTACGCGTGGGCACCTTCGGGTGCGCCGGGTAATGGGGTTCTGAGACTCGGTCTGCTAACCCGCGTACGGTCGCCACCCTTCGTTTAGCAGCGAATCGTGGTTGATCGATCCTTCACTCAGGGAACCCCGAACCATGAAAAAACTCGTCCCCGATCCCCCCGTCCTCTGCATCGCCCCCGGCCTTTCCCACGATGAAGCCATCCGCAAGGCCGAGGAGCATCTGAGCAAAGCCCTCGGCACCATCACCTACCTGCCTGTCCCCGCTTCCCTGAAACACCAGGGCATGCTCAGCGGCGTCGTGCTCGACATGCAGATCTGCCGCGCGCTGCTGACCGTGGCGCTGGCCAAATCAACGGTGGCCGTGCCGGTCTAGCACACTCAGCGGGTCACCCCGGTCGCCTGGCGATACTGCGTCGGGGTGAACCCGGTGAGCATCCTGAACTGGCGGGTGAAGGCGCTGTGGTCGGTGTAGCCGCACTGCAGGGCGACGTCGGTGATCGGCATGTCGGTGTGCAGCAGGCGATGGGCGTGTTCCAGGCGCACCTTGTGGATCAGCTGGCGCGGCGTCAGGTGGAACACCCGCTTGCAGTAGCGCTCCAGTTGCGCCACGGAAATCCCGGCGATCCGGGTCAGCTCGCCCAGTTTCACCGGGCGGTGGAAGTTGTCGCGGATGTACTCGTCCACCGCCGCCAGGCGCTGGTAGGCCGGGTGGCTGTCGCTGGCCGACTGCACGTCCACGGAGATGCCGGCCAGGCCGATGATGTCGCCCTCGCGGTTGTACAGCGGGCGCTTGTGGGTCAGGCACCAGCCCGGCTCGCGGGTGCCGTACAGGTGCAGCTCCAGCTGGTCCTCGAGAATCCGTCCTTCCTCCAGCACGCGCCGGTCCTGGTCGGTGTAGCCCGGCCCCAGTTGCGAGGGAAACACCTCGGCGCTGGTCTTGCCGAGCATCTGCTTCATGTGCTTGAGCCCGCAGCGTTGCACCAGCGCCAGGTTGGCCAGCAGGTAGCGCGCCTGTAGGTCCTTGATGAACACCGTGGCATTGGGAATGGCATCGAACAGCGGCAGCAAGAAGGCCAGGCCCGAGAGCAGCTCCTCGATGCTGCGTGGACGGTGTTCGGCATTGCCCTGGCAGAGGATGGCGAAGGCGCTCGGGGTCATGCTGGTCACTCCCGTTGTTGACCGACTGGTAAAAACTCGCAGCGAAGCGGCAAGGGACGGGCAGCTTGCCGCAGCCCGGGCGTGCTGTCGAGCTTCGCTACGGGCCTTGTTCCACGTGGCTTGCAAGGCTTCAGAAAATTTCCGAAGAGTCATAGGGAAATTTCCTAACTGTGCTGATTTCGTCATCTTCCTTGAAGAAAACCATCAAGCGCCGCGGCGGCAATGAGTCCACTGTATTGCCCATCGACCGGGTCGCCGGAAATTTCGGCGAGCGACGGGCGAAAGTGCGTGGAGGGTCGCAGGAAGTGTGTCCTGCGATCGCAAGAAAATGACTCTTGAAGACGGACCTTTATAAGAAAACGCGGCTGCCCACAGCCGTATTCACGGCCCGGGTGATCCCCGCGACCGTGGCGCAACGACATCCATCTCTGCCTATCCAATAACCCACAAGAAGGCGACGCCCATGTCAGGCAAAGGCAAGTTCAAGAAACAACTTTCACTGATAGACCTCACCTTTATCGGACTGGGAGCCATCTTTGGTTCGGGCTGGCTGTTCGCCGCCAGTCACGTTTCCGCCATCGCCGGTCCTGCCGGGATCTTCTCCTGGCTGCTCGGCGGTTTCGCCGTGCTGCTGCTGGGCATCGTCTACTGCGAGCTGGGCGCGGCCTTGCCCCGTGCCGGTGGCGTGGTGCGCTACCCGGTGTACTCCCACGGCCCGCTGCTCGGCTACCTGATGGGCTTCATCACCCTGATCGCCTTCTCCAGCCTGGTGGCCATCGAAGTGGTCGCCGCGCGCCAGTACGCCGCGGCCTGGTTCCCGGAGCTGACCAAGGCCGGCTCCAGTGACCCGACCATCCTCGGCTGGCTGGTGCAGTTCGGCCTGCTGTGCCTGTTCTTCGCCCTGAACTACAACAGCGTGAAGACCTTCGCCAAGTCCAACAACCTGGTCAGCGTGTTCAAGTTCATCGTTCCGCTGCTGGTGATCGGCGTGCTGTTCACCTTCTTCAAGCCGGAGAACTTCACCTCCCACGGCTTCGCCCCGTTCGGCCTGTCCGGCGTGGAAATGGCGGTCTCCGCCGGCGGCATCATCTTCGCCTACCTGGGCCTGACCCCGATCATCTCGGTGGCTTCGGAAGTGAAGAACCCGCAACGCACCATTCCGATCGCGCTGATCCTTTCCGTACTGCTGTCCACTGCGATCTACGCCCTGCTGCAGATCGCTTTCCTCGGCGGCGTGCCCACCGAGATGCTGGCCAACGGCTGGGCCGGCGTGACCAAGGAACTGGCCCTGCCGTACCGCGATATCGCCATCGCCCTCGGGGTCGGCTGGCTGGCCTGGCTGGTGGTGGCCGACGCGGTGATCTCGCCCAGCGGCTGCGGCAACATCTACATGAACGCCACCCCGCGGGTGGTCTACGGCTGGGCCCGCACCGGGACCTTCTTCAGCGTCTTCACCCGCATCGACGAGAAGTCCGGCATCCCGCGCCCGGCGCTGTGGCTGACCTTCGGCCTGTCGGTGTTCTGGACCCTGCCGTTCCCGTCCTGGGAAGCGCTGATCAACGTGGTCTCCGCCGCGCTGATCCTCAGCTACGCCGTCGCCCCGGTGACCGTTGCCGCGCTGCGTCGCAACGCGCCTGACCTGGTGCGTCCGTTCCGCGTGCGGCGCATGGGCCTGCTCGGCCCGCTGTCGTTCATCATCGCCGCGCTGATCGTCTACTGGTCCGGCTGGAAGACCGTGTCCTGGCTGCTCAGCCTGCAGATCCTGATGTTCGTCATCTACCTGCTGTGCGGTCGCTTCGTGCCGACCATGCACCTGAGCCTGGCCCAGCAGGTGCGTTCCTCGGCCTGGCTGATCGGCTTCTACGCGGTGACCATCCTGCTGTCCTGGCTAGGCAGCTTCGGCGGCATCGGGGTCATCACCCATCCGTTCGATACCCTGGTCGTGGCCCTGTGCGCCCTCGGCATCTACTACTGGGGTGCGGCCACCGGCGTGCCGGCGCACCTGGTGCGGCTGGACGCCGAAGACGCCGAAAGCGAGATCGAGACCGGCCACGCGGCAGCCCCGGCGGGCGCCCGCGCCCAGTTGTCCTGAGACCCGGAGCCTGCGTGATGAGCGAACCTATCAATCTCAGCCTGCGGCAGGTCTTCGACCTGGCCCAGCAGGCCCTGACCGCCAATGGCATGGGCAGCGACCATGCCCGGGCGATCGCCCGGGTGATCACCCAGGGGCAGCGTGACGAGTGCCACTCCCATGGCCTGTACCGGGTGCTGGGGTGCGTGCGTTCGCTGCGCTCGGGCAAGGTCGACCCGCTGGCGCAGCCGACCCTGACCCAGCCGGCGCCGGCGATCGTCAAGGCCGATGCCCATCACGGCTACTCGCTGCTGGCCTTCGAGCAGGGCCTGCCGCGCCTGGTCGAGCTGGCGCAGCAGCAGGGCGTGGCGGCGCTGGTGATCCGCAACTGCTTCCACTTCTCGGCGTTGTGGCCGGAAGTCGAGGCCATCGCCAGCCATGACCTGGTCGGCCTGGCGATGACCCCGAGCCATGCCTGGGTGGCCCCGGAAGGCGGTCGCCGTGGCGTGTTCGGCACCAACCCGCTGGCCTTCGCCTGGCCACGGCCGGGGCAGGAGCCGTTCGTCTTCGACTTCGCCACCAGCGCCATCGCCCGCGGCGACATCGAGCTGCATGCCCGCCAGGGCAAGGCGATTCCGCTGGGCTGGGGCGTGGATGCCGAGGGCGTGCCGAGCACCGATGCCCGCGCCGTGCTCGACGGTGCCATGCAGACCTTCGGCGGGCACAAGGGCTCGGCCCTGGCGGCGATGATCGAACTGCTCGCCGGGGCGCTGATCGGCGACCTGACCAGCGCCGACTCCCTGACCTTCGATGGCGGGGCAGGGGCCACGCCGTGCCATGGCGAGCTGCTGCTGGCCTTCGATCCGCAGCGCTTCGCCGGTGACGACCTGGCCGCCGGGCAACAACGCGCCGAGCGCTTGTTCGCCGCCATCACCGGCCAGGGTGCGCGCCTGCCCTCGCAACGCCGCTTCGCCGCGCGCAAGCGTTCCGAGGCCGAGGGCGTCTGGGTCGAGCAGAGCCTGCTGAACGATATCCACGGCCTGATGGCCTGACCGACATACAGCATTCACGAAGGGGACAGCTTCATGAAACAGATCCACGTCATCGATTCACACACCGGCGGCGAACCGACGCGCCTGGTGCTCAAGGGCTTCCCGGCGCTCGCCGGCGCCAGCATGGCGGAGCAACGCGACGACCTGCGTCAGCACCATGACCAGTGGCGTCGTGCCTGCCTGCTGGAGCCACGGGGCAACGACGTGCTGGTCGGTGCGCTGTACTGCGAGCCGGTCTCGGCCGATGCCACCTGCGGCGTGATCTTCTTCAACAACGCCGGTTACCTGGGCATGTGCGGCCACGGCACCATCGGCCTGGTCAACTCGCTGCAGCACCTGGGCCTGATCGCGCCGGGCGTGCACAAGATCGACACCCCGGTGGGGCCGGTCAGCGCCACCCTGCACGAGGACGGCCGGGTCACCGTGGGCAACGTGCCGTCGTACCGCTATCGCCAGCAGGTCGAGGTGACGGTGCCGGGCTACGGCAGCTTCCTCGGCGACATCGCCTGGGGCGGCAACTGGTTCTTCCTGGTCTCCGAGCACGGTCAGGCCCTGCGCCTGGACAACGTCGAGCGCCTCACCGACCTGACCTGGAAGATGCTCCGCGCCCTCGAGGAGCAGGGCATCACCGGCGAAGGCGGCGCGCCGATCGACCATATCGAACTGTTCGCCGACGACGCCGAGGCCGACAGCCGCAACTTCGTCATGTGCCCGGGCAAGGCCTACGACCGCTCGCCCTGCGGTACCGGCACCAGCGCCAAGCTGGCCTGCCTGGCCGCCGACGGCAAGCTCGACGCCGGACAGACCTGGGTCCAGGCCAGCATCACCGGCAGCCGTTTCGAAGGCCACTTCGAACGCGACGGCGAGCGCATTCGCCCGTTCATCACCGGACAGGCCTTCATGACCGCTGACAGCACGCTGCTGATCGATGACGCGGATGCGTTTGCCTGGGGCATCTGAAACACCCACCACTGATCTTGCGCGAACCCTGTGTGAGCGGCTTCAGCCGCGATCGCGGTGGTGGATTCACCGACCCGATCGCGGGTGAGCCCGCTCCCACAAGGTCCGCGCCACCCTGAAAACCAGAAGGAACACCACCATGACCAGCAACATCTTCACCGGCACCATCCCCGCCCTGATGACCCCGTGCACCGCCGAGCGCAAGCCGGACTTCGACGCCCTGGTGCGCAAGGGCCAGGAACTGATCGAGATCGGCATGAGCGCCGTGGTCTACTGCGGCTCCATGGGCGACTGGCCGCTGCTGACCGAGGCCGAGCGCCAGGAAGGCGTGGCCCGCCTGGTCGCCGCCGGCGTGCCGACCATCGTCGGCACCGGCGCGGTCAACAGCCGCGAAGCGGTGTCCCATGCCGCCCACGCCGCCAAGGTCGGCGCCCATGGCCTGATGGTCATCCCCCGCGTGCTGTCCCGCGGTGCTTCGCCGGCCGCCCAGGAAGCCCACTTCGCGGCCATCCTCGAAGCCGCACCGAACCTGCCGGCGGTGATCTACAACAGCCCGTACTACGGCTTCGCCACTCGCGCCGAGCTGTTCTTCAAGCTGCGCCGCAAGTACGCCAACCTGATCGGCTTCAAGGAGTTCGGCGGGGCCGCCGACATGCGCTACGCCGCCGAACACATCACCTCCCAGGATGAAAGCGTGATCCTGATGGCCGGCGTCGACACCCAGGTGGTCCACGGCTTCGTCAACTGCGGCGCCACCGGCGCCATCACCGGCATCGGCAACGCCCTGCCGCGGGAAGTCCTGCTGCTGGTGGAACTGAGCAAGCGGGCCGCCAAGGGCGACGCCGCCGCCCGCAGCCGCGCGCTGGAGCTGTCCGAGGCGCTGCAGGTGCTGTCGTCGTTCGACGAAGGCTGCGACCTGGTGCTCTATTACAAGTACCTGATGGTGCTCAACGGCGACCTGGAATACACCCTGCACTTCAACGAGACCGACGTGCTCAGCGACGCCCAGCGCAACTACGCGCAGACCCAGTACGCGCTGTTCCGCAACTGGTACGCCAGCTGGTCGGCCCAGCACAACCTGGTCTGATCCCCGGCGGCGCGTTGCGCGCCGCCTCCTTGTTCCGCCGGTCGCGCGTCCTGTCGTCGCGCGGCCGGCTCCGACTTCTTTTCAGGAGGCGCCATGACCCTGACAGGCACCATGCTGATCGGCCAGCAAGCCGTTGCCGGCAGCCGCGAAGCCATCCGGGCGATCGATCCGGCCACCAACCAGACCCTGGAGCCGGCCTGGCTGGGCGGCTCCCTCGAGCATGTGGAGCAGGCCTGCGCCCTGGCCTGGACCGCCTTCGACCGCTACCGGGAAACCTCGCTGGAGGCCCGCGCCGCGTTTCTCGAAGCCATCGCCGCGCAGATCGAGGCCCTCGGTGATGCGCTGATCGACCGCGCCGTGTCCGAGAGCGGCCTGCCCCGTGCGCGGATCCAGGGCGAGCGCGGCCGTACCTGCGGCCAGTTGCGCACCTTCGCCCGCACCGTGCGCGCCGGCGAATGGCTCGACGTGCGCGTCGACAACGCCTTGCCCGAGCGCCAGCCGCTGCCCCGTGCCGACCTGCGCCAGCGGCAGGTCCCGCTGGGCCCGGTGGCGGTGTTCGGTGCCAGCAACTTCCCCCTGGCGTTCTCCGTTGCCGGTGGCGACACCGCCTCGGCCCTGGCCGCCGGCTGCCCGGTGGTGGTCAAGGCCCACGGCGCCCATCCCGGCACCAGCGAACTGGTCGGCCAGGCCGTGGCCCGCGCGGTGAAGCAGTGCAACCTGCCGGAAGGGGTGTTCTCCCTGCTCTACGGTTCCGGCCGTGAAGTGGGCATCGCCCTGGTCTGCGACCCGCGGATCAAGGCGGTCGGCTTCACCGGTTCGCGCAGCGGCGGCATCGCCCTGTGCCAGGCGGCCCAGGCGCGGCCCGAGCCGATCCCGGTGTATGCCGAGATGAGTTCGATCAACCCGGTGCTGCTGTTCCCGGCGGCCTTGCAGGCCCGCGGCGAAGCGCTGGCGCAAGGCTTCGTCGCCTCGTTGAACCAGGGCGCCGGACAGTTCTGCACCAACCCCGGCCTGGTCATCGCCCGCCAGGGACCGGACCTCGATCGCTTCATCGCCAGCGCCGCCCAGCACATCTGGCAGAGCCCGGCGCAGACCATGCTCACCCCGGGCATCTACAGCGCCTACCGCAACGGCGTCGAGGACCTGAGCGCCAACCCCAATGCCGATACCGCGGCGGCCGGCCTGGTCGGTGACGGGCCCAACCAGTGCCAGACCCACCTGTTCGTCACCTCGGCGCGCAACTTCCTCGATGACCCGCGCTTGCGCGGCGAAGTCTTCGGTTCCGCCTCGCTGGTGGTGACCTGCGCCGACGATGCGGAAATCCGTGAAGTCGCCGAGCACCTGGAGGGGCAATTGACGGCTACGCTGCACCTGGACGACGCCGACCTGGATGCCGCCCGGGCGCTGCTGCCGGTACTCGAACGCAAGGCCGGACGCCTGCTGGTCAACGGCTGGCCGACCGGTGTCGAGGTGTGCGATGCGATGGTCCATGGCGGGCCGTTCCCGGCCACGTCCGACGCCCGCAGCACCTCGGTGGGCACCGCGGCGATCCAGCGGTTCCTGCGTCCGGTGTGCTACCAGGACTTCCCCGACAGCCTGCTGCCGGTCGCCTTGCAGCACGGCAACCCGCTGCACCTGCGGCGCCTGCTCGACGGCCAGAGAGAAGCGTGAGACATGGGTTCGACCTTCACTTCCAGTGATCTGGATATCGCCGTGGTCGGCGCCGGCATCGTCGGTGTCGCCTGTGCCCTGCAACTGGCGCGACAGGGCAAGCGGGTGGTGCTGCTGGATCGCCAGGCGCCGGGGATGGGCGCGTCGTTCGGCAATGCCGGGCACCTGGCCACCGAGCAGGTGTTTCCCATCGCCGACCTGTCGATCCTCAAGCGCCTGCCGGCCATGCTCATGGACCCCATGGGCCCGCTGCGCCTGGACTGGAAATACCTGCCCAGGGCGTTGCCGTGGTTCGTCCGCCTGCTGCTGAACCTGCGTTCGACGCCGTTTCGCCGCAGCGTCGCCGGCCTGCGCGCGTTGAACGAAGGCAGCCTGGCGGCATGGCAGCGCCTGCTCGGCTCCATCGGGCACAGCGACCTGCTGCGCGAGGATGGTTCGCTGCTGGTGTTCGAGAAACCGGAGTCACGACCGGCCATCGAGGCGCTGCAGGCGCGCATGCGCCAGCAGAACGTGGCGGTGGAGCACTGGCCGGCGGAGGCGGTGAAGGCGGCCGCGCCGCAGCTCAGCGAGCACCTGTTGGGCGGCCTGTTCTTCCCGGCCACCGGGCATTTCCTCGATCCGCACGCGGCGGTGGCGGCGCTGTACGAGGCCGCCCGCGCCCTGGGCGTGCGCTTCATCCAGCGCGAGGTGCGCGGTGGCCGGGTGACGGCCGATGGCGTCGCGCTGCACACCGACCAGGGCGAGCTGAGTGCCCGGCAGGCGCTGATCGCCTGCGGCGCCCATTCGGCGCCCCTGACCGAATGGCTGACGGGCACGCGAGTGCCGCTGGACACCGAGCGTGGCTATCACCTGATGCTGCCCAACGAGCATGGGCGCCTGCCCTTCGCGGTCACCTCGCTGGAGCGCAAGTTCATCATGACGCCGATGGCAGGTGGCCTGCGCCTGGCCGGCACGGTGGAGTTCGCCGGCCTGCAGAGTCCGCCGAACATGGCCCGGGCCTGGCAGTTGCAGCGCCTCAGCCAGGGCCTGTTCAAGCGCGAACTGGATGTGCAGAGCGCCACGCCGTGGATGGGCTTCCGGCCCTCGTTGCCGGATTCGCTGCCGGTGATCGACCGGGTTGCCGAGGGCAAGGTGCTGCTGGCCTTCGGGCACCAGCACCTGGGGCTGACCCAGGCAGCGCTGACCGCGGAGATGGTCGCCGCGCTGGCCGATCCGCAGGAAGCGGTGGCGGGCCTGCCGGGCTTCGAGGCGTATCGTCTGGGACGTTTCTGAGCGAGCGGGCACGCCGGCTCTTGTCATCTATGGAAATAGATTTTTGCCCCGAGCCCGGAAAACCACTGGTTAGGATGCGGGTCTGTTTGTCGATGTTTCAGCATGCAACAGATCGTGTCGTGCTGAAGCGTCGCTTTCGCATCCCGCTCCCGAAGGAGGCTCGCAATGAACACCCGTGGTTTGCTCGATCAATTGCTCAAATCCGGCCAGGACCTGCTGCAGAAGCAAAGCGGCAGTGCTGGCGCGAAAAAAGGCGGTGGCGGCCTGGGCGGCCTGCTCTCCGGCGTCGGTGGCGGGGCGGCGGCGGCCGGTGCCCTGGGCCTGCTGCTGGGCAGCAAGAAAGCCCGCAAGTACGGCGGCAAGGCCCTCACCTACGGCGGGCTCGCCGCCCTCGGCGTGCTGGCCTACAAGGCCTATGGCAACTGGCAGGCGCAGCAGGCCGCAGCGCCCCGTGGCGAGCCGCAGACCCTCGACCGCCTGCCGCCGGCCCAGGCCGAGCAGCACAGCCAGGCGATCCTCAAGGCCCTGGTGGCGGCGGCCAAGTCCGACGGCCATGTGGATGAACGCGAGCGCGAGCTGATCGAAGGCGAGTTCGTCCGCCTTTCCGGCAACGACCGCGACCTGCAGCACTGGCTGCACGCCGAGCTGAACCGGCCGCTCGACCCCGCCGAAGTGGCCCGCGCCGCCGCCACCCCGGAGATGGCCGCGGAAATGTACCTGGCCAGCTTCATGCTGGTGGACGAGGAACATTTCATGGAGCGCGCCTATCTGGATGAGCTGGCGCGGCAGTTGCGCCTCGATCCGGCACTCAAGGCCGAGCTGGAACGGCAGGTTCGCACGACTTGAGTCAATGAATTTGGCAAATGGCCATTACGCGTAGTCAATTTGCCCAATCAAACCTGTAGGATCAGCCCTATTGATGCGTAGGCAGTGGGCTATAATCAGCCCATTTTTCTTGCCGCGTAGAACGCTCGAGGGCTGATTGTGAAGAACTGGACCTTACGCCAACGGATCCTGGCAAGTTTCGCCGTGATCATCGCCATCATGTCGCTGATGGTCATCGCCGCGTACTCGCGCCTGCTGGCTATCGAGGAGAGCGAGCAGGCAGTCCGCACCGACAGCATTCCCGGCGTGTACTACAGCTCGATGATCCGCAGCGCCTGGGTCGACAGCTACGTGCAGACCCAGCAACTGGTGGGCCTGAGCAACCAGCGCGACCTCACCGACGCTGACCTTGCGCTGTACAAGAGCTTCGACGACCGTCTGCACCAGCAGATGGACAACTACCGCCAGACCATGGACGACGAGGAAGACAAGGCCAACTTCGAGACCTTCAAGGGCATGGTGCAGACCTACCAGGCAACCATGGCCTCGGTGCTCAATGCCTACCGCAAGAAGGACTACGCCGAGGCCCAGCGCCTGCTGCTGGCGGACATGACCCCGGCCTGGTCCGAGGGCCGCAAGCACCTCAACAGCCTGATCGACTGGAATCGCCGCTACGCCGACCGTGCCACCGACAACATCGTCGCCGCCGTGGCCACCGCCAAGCTGAGCATGGGCATTTCCCTGGTCCTGGCGATCATCGCCGCGGCGGTGTGCGGCCTGCTGCTGATGCGGGTCATCACCGAACCGATGCAGCGCATCGTCCGCGCCCTGGAAACCCTGCGCGGCGGCGACCTCAGCGTGCGCATGAACCTGGACCGCAACGACGAGTTCGGCGCGGTGGAAACCGGTTTCAACGAGATGGTCAGCGAACTGACCGGGCTGGTGTCCCAGGCCCAGCGTTCGTCGGTGCAGGTGACCACCTCGGTGACCGAGATCGCCGCCACCTCCAAGCAGCAACAGGCCACCGCCACCGAGACGGCGGCCACCACCACCGAGATCGGCGCCACCTCGCGGGAAATCGCCGCCACCTCGCGCGACCTGGTGCGCACCATGACCGAAGTGACCTCTTCCGCCGACCAGGCCTCGATTCTCGCCGGCTCCGGCCAGCAGGGCCTGGCACGCATGGAAGAGACCATGCACCAGGTGATGGGTGCGGCCGACCTGGTCAACAACAAGCTGGCGATCCTCAACGAGAAGGCCGGCAACATCAACCAGGTGGTGGTGACCATCGTCAAGGTCGCCGACCAGACCAACCTGCTGTCCCTCAACGCCGCCATCGAGGCGGAGAAGGCCGGTGAGTACGGACGCGGTTTCGCCGTGGTCGCCACCGAAGTGCGCCGCCTCGCCGACCAGACCGCGGTGGCCACCTACGATATCGAGCAGATGGTCCGCGAGATCCAGTCGGCGGTGTCCGCCGGGGTGATGGGCATGGACAAGTTCTCCGAGGAAGTGCGCCGCGGCATGTTCGAAGTGCAGCAGGTCGGCGAGCAGTTGAGCCAGATCATCCATCAGGTCCAGGCCCTGGCGCCGCGGGTGCTGATGGTCAACGAGGGCATGCAGGCCCAGGCCACCGGCGCCGAGCAGATCAACCATGCCCTGGCCCAGCTCAGCGATGCCAGCAGCCAGACCGTGGAGTCGCTGCGCCAGGCCAGTTTCGCCATCGACGAACTGAGCCAGGTCGCGGTCGGTCTGCGCGGCGGTGTCTCGCGGTTCAAAGTCTGACGTGGCGATGAACGACCTCAAGCCTCGCCGCAGCCAGGACGCGGCCTGCCAGGGACGCCTGTTCCTGGTGTTTCGCGTGGGTGACGAGCGCTTCGCCCTGGACACCCGGGAAATCGCCGAGGTGCTGCCGCGCCTGCCGCTCAAGCCGATCGCCCATGCCCCGGGCTATGTCGCCGGGGTCCTGGCGCACCGTGGCGCGCTGGTGCCGGTGATCGATGTCAGCGCCCTCAGCTTCGGCACGCCGGCACCGCAACGCACCAGCACGCGCCTGGTCCTGGCGCACTACCGGGTCGATCCGCTGCGCCCGGACCTGCTGCTTGGGCTGATCCTCGAACAGGCCAGCGACACCCTGCGCTGCGACCCGGCGGAGTTCCGCCCCTACGGCGTGGACAACCGCGAGGCGCCGTACCTCGGCCCGGTGCGCGAGGACGCCCGCGGGCTGCTGCAGTGGATCGGCGTGCAGGACCTGCTCGACGACACGGTGCGCGCCTTGCTGTTCCCGCCCGAGGGCCTCGAGGTGCCGGCATGAGCATCGAGCGGCGGTTCTTCCGTTTTCTCCAGGAACGCATCGGCCTTGATGTCGCCTCGGTCGGCGAGCAGATGGTCGAGCGCGCCCTGCGCCAGCGCTGCACCGCCCTCGACGCGGTGGACCTCGACGATTACTGGCTGCGCCTGCAGCAGTCGCACCCGGAGCAGCAGGCGCTGATCGAGGCGGTGATCGTCCCGGAAACCTGGTTCTTCCGTTACCCGGAGTCCTTCACCGCGCTGGTGGAACTGGCTCGCAAGCGCCAGGTCGAGCTGGGCGGCGTGCGCCCGTTGCGGATCCTCAGCCTGCCCTGTTCCACCGGCGAGGAACCCTATTCGATTGCCATGGCCTTGCTGGAGGCCGGCGTGCTGCCCCATGCCTTCCGCGTCGATGCCATGGACATCAGCCCCAACTCCATCGGCCGTGCCCAGCGCGCGCTGTACGGACGCAACTCGTTCCGTGGCAGCGAGCTGGCGTTCCGCGAGCGGCATTTCAGCGACAGCGACGACGGTCACCGTCTCCACGAGCGGGTGCAGAAGCAGGTGCAGTTCGAAGTGGGCAATGTCCTCGATCCGGCCCTGCTGGCGCGGCAGGGCAGCTACGACTTCGTGTTCTGCCGCAACCTGCTGATCTACTTCGACCTGGCGACTCAGCAGCGAGTCTTCGAGGTCCTGAAGAACCTGACCCACGCCAACGGCGTGCTGTTCATCGGCCCGGCCGAAGGCAGCCTGCTGGCGCGGCTGGGCATGCGCCCGCTGGGCATCGCCCAGTCGTTCGCCTATGTGCGCCAGGTGGCCCAGGCCCAGCCTCTGCCGCAGGTGCCCGCGCCGGCCAAGCCCGCCGCCGCGCCGGCGCCGCGTCCGGCCCCCGTGGCGAGTGCGCCGCGTCGCGCGCCGATGCCGCTCGCGGCGCCGGCTGGCCGCGCGCTGCCGGGCGGGCGCGACGAGCAGGCCGCGGAACTGCTGGCGCAGATCGCCAGCTTCGCCAACGGCGGCAACAGCGAACAGGCCCGCGCCGCCTGCCAGCGCTATCTCAAGCAATTCGAGCCCACGGCCCAGGTGTTCTACTGGTTGGGGCTGCTCAGCGACACTTCGGGCGACACGGCCGACGCCATCAGCCAGTACCGCAAGGCGCTGTACCTGGAGCCGCAGCACCCCGAGGCACTGGCGCACCTGGCCGCGCTGCTGGCATCCCAGGGCGATGCGGTGGGCGCCCGGCGCCTGCAGGAACGCGCGGCGCGGCGTGAGCGGGAGGCGGATCGATGATCGATGAAATCAACGTGCTGACCGGCGATGTCGAGCGGATCGACGACTGCTGGAACCGCATCGGCGTGCATGGCGACAAGAGCTGCCCGCTGCTCGACGAGCACGTGCATTGCCGCAACTGCGCGGTGTATGCCGCCGCCGCCACGCGCCTGCTGGACCGTTACGCCCTGGCCCAGGATGCCCATGTCCGGGAGGTCGTCGAGCAGCAGGTCAAGCAGGGGCCGTCGTTGCTGCTGTTCCGTCTTGGCGAGGAGTGGCTGGCCCTGGCCACCCGCAGCCTGGCCGAAGTGGCGCCGCTGCAGCCGGTGCATTCCTTGCCGCACCAGCGCTCGCGGGTCCTGCAGGGGGTCGCCAACGTGCGCGGGGCGCTGGTGCCGTGCCTGTCCCTGAGCGACCTGCTCGGCCTGGAACTGACCCCGGCGCCGGCCACCTCGGCGCGGGTCATGCCGCGCATGCTGATCCTCGCCGCCAAGGGCGGCGCGGTGGTGCTGCCGGTGGACGAGGTCGACGGCATCCATGCCCTCGACCAGCATCTGCACGGCGATCCCGCGCAGGAAAACCGCTTCACCCGCCAGGTCCTGCAGTGGCGTGGGCGAAGCGTACGAATTCTGGATGAAGACCAGGTGTTGTCCGCTGTCGACCGGAGCCTTTCATGACCCCAGAGCAAATGCGCGATGCCTCGTTGCTGGAGCTGTTCAGCCTCGAGGCCGAAGCCCAGACCCAGGTGCTCAGCACCGGGCTGCTGGCGCTGGAGCGCAATCCGACCCAGGCCGATCAGCTCGAGGCCTGCATGCGTGCCGCGCACTCGCTCAAGGGCGCGGCGCGGATCGTCGGCATCGATGCCGGGGTCAGCGTTGCCCATGTCATGGAAGACTGCCTGGTGGAAGCCCAGGAAGGGCGCCTGCGGCTGCGCCCGGAACATATCGACGCGCTGCTGCAGGGCACCGACCTGCTGATGCGCATCGCCACGCCGGGGGATGTTTCCACCGAGGCGGCGGTGCAGGCGTTCCTGGTGCAGATGGCCAGTCTGCTGCAGCCCGGCGCTGCACCCGCGCCGCTGGCCGTCCCGGAGCCGCTGCCTGCAGCGAGCGTCGTCGAGCCTGAAGTCGAAGCGGAGCCCGAGCCGGAACCGCGCCCGGCGCGCAAGAGCAAGTCCGGCGAAGGCGGCGAGCGGGTGCTGCGGGTCACCGCCGAGCGCCTCAACAGCCTGCTCGACCTGTCCAGCAAGGCGCTGGTGGAGACCCAGCGCTTCAAGCCGTTTCTCGCCACCCTGCAGCGCCTCAAGCGCTTGCACGGACAGAGCATGCGCGCCCTCGACGGGCTCAAGGTGCAGATCGAGGCGGGCGAGCAGGGCGAGGAGGTCAGCGAAGCCCTGGCCCTGACCCAGCAACTGCTGGGCGAGGCGCAACAGATGTTGTTGCAGCAGGTGGTCGATCTCGACGAGCTGGGCTGGCAGGCCGGGCAGCGTGCGCAACTGCTGTATGACACGGCGCTGGCCTGTCGCATGCGCCCGTTCGCCGACGTGCTCACCGGGCAGAGCCGCATGGTCCGCGATCTCGGCCGCTCCCTCGGCAAGCAGGTGCGCCTGGAGATCGAGGGCGACAAGACCCAGGTCGACCGCGATGTCCTGGAAAAGCTCGAGGCGCCGCTGACCCACCTGCTGCGCAACGCCGTCGACCACGGCATCGAGATGCCCGAGCAGCGCCTGCTGGCGGGCAAGCCGGGCGAGGGCACCATTCGCCTGCGCGCGTCCCATCAGGCCGGGCTGCTGATCCTCGAGCTGAGCGACGATGGCGGTGGCGTCGATCTCGAACGCCTGCGCCGCAGCATCGTCGAGCGCAACCTGTCGCCCGCCGAGACCGTGGCGCAGATGAGCGAGGCGGAACTGCTGACCTTCCTCTTCCTGCCCGGCTTCAGCCTGCGCGACAAGGTTACCGAGGTGTCCGGCCGCGGCGTCGGCCTGGATGCCGTGCAGCACATGGTGCGCCAGCTGCGCGGGCAGATCGAGATGACCCAGGCCGACGGCCAGGGCAGCCGCTTCCACCTGGAAGTGCCGCTGACCCTGTCGGTGGTGCGCAGCCTGGTGGTGGAAGTCAGCGGCGAGGCCTACGCCTTCCCCCTGGCGCATATCGAACGCACCCTGGAACTGCCGGCCGAGGCCATCGTGCAGATCGAGGGGCGCCAGCAGTTCTGGCACGACGGCCGGCACATCGGCCTGGTCTCGGCCAGCCAGTTGCTCAACCGCCCGGTCAGCCAGAACGGCGAGCAGAGCATCAAGGTCGTGGTGATCCGCGAGCGCGACACGCTCTACGGCGTGGCCGTGGACCGCCTGGTCGGCGAGCGGGTGCTGGTGGTGATGCCGCTGGACGCGCGCCTGGGCAAGATCCAGGACATTTCCGCAGGCGCGCTGCTGGACGATGGTTCGGTGGTGCTGATCGTCGATGTCGAGGACCTGCTGCGCTCGGTGGAGAAGCTGCTCAGCACCGGGCGCCTGGAGCGCATCGAACGGCGTGGCGCCGCCCGCGAGGTGGCGCGCAAGCGCGTGCTGGTGGTGGACGATTCGCTCACCGTGCGCGAGCTGCAGCGCAAGCTGCTGAGCAACCGCGGCTACGAGGTGGCCGTGGCGGTGGATGGCATGGACGGTTGGAACGCCTTGCGCAGCGAGGATTTCGACCTGCTGATCACCGATATCGACATGCCGCGCATGGACGGTATCGAGCTGGTCACCCTGCTGCGCCGCGACAGCCGCCTGCAATCGCTGCCGGTGATGGTGGTGTCGTACAAGGACCGCGAGGAAGACCGCCGCCGGGGACTGGATGCCGGCGCCGACTACTATCTGGCCAAGGCCAGCTTCCATGACGATGCCTTGCTGGATGCCGTGGTCGAACTGATCGGGGGAGCGCAGGGATGAAGATTGCCATCGTCAACGACATGCCGCTGGCCGTGGAGGCCCTGCGCCGCGCGCTGGCCTTCGAGCCGGCGCACGAGGTCATCTGGGTCGCCAGCAATGGCCTCGAGGCGGTCAAGCGCTGCGCCGAGCAGACTCCCGACCTGCTGCTGATGGACCTGATCATGCCGCAGATGGACGGGGTCGAGGCGACGAAGCGGATCATGGCCGACTCGCCCTGCGCCATCGTCATCGTCACCGTCGATCGCCGGCAGAACGTGCATCGGGTGTTCGAGGCCATGGGCCACGGCGCCCTCGATGTGGTCGACACCCCGGTGCTCGGCGGCGGCGATCCGAAAGAAGCGGCGGCACCGCTGCTGCGCAAGATCCTCAACATCTCCTGGCTGATCGGTCAGCAGCGCGCCAGCAGCGTGCGTCCGGTCTCGGCACCGCTGCGCCAGGCCGCGCAGCGCCAGGGCCTGGTCGCCATCGGCTCGTCCGCCGGCGGCCCGGCGGCCCTGGAGGTGTTGCTCAAGGGCCTGCCCCAGGCGTTCCCGGCGTCGATCGTGCTGGTCCAGCACGTCGACCAGGTGTTCGCCGCCGGCATGGCCGAATGGCTCAGCAGTACCTCGGGACAGGACGTGCGCCTGGCCCGCGAGGGCGAGCCACCGCAACCGGGCCGGGTCCTGCTGGCCGGCACCAACCACCATATCCGCCTGCTCAAGGATTGCACCCTGGCCTATACCGCGGAGCCGGTGAACGAGATCTACCGCCCCTCGATCGATGTGTTCTTCGAGAGCGTGGCACGGTTCTGGCGTGGCGATGCGGTGGGCGTGCTGCTCACCGGCATGGGCCGGGATGGCGCGCAGGGGCTCAAGCTCATGCGCGAACAGGGGTTCCTGACCATCGCCCAGGACCAGCAGAGCAGTGCGGTGTACGGCATGCCCAAGGCGGCCGTCGCCATCGACGCGGCCGTGGAAGTGCGTCCGCTGGAGCGGATAGCCCCACGACTAATGGAAATTTTCCCGAAATGACGATATGTATTCAGTCACGCCGGCCAGCCGGCAGTGCCCAGGTGACAGCGCATGAATGATCTACCGATCGACGGCTTTTCAACTGCTGACGAGAACTCGGCGATGGTCCTGCTGGTCGACGACCAGGCGATGATCGGCGAAGCCGTGCGCCGGGGCCTGGCCCAGGAAGAGAACATCGACTTCCACTTCTGCGCCGACCCGCACGAGGCGGTGGCCCAGGCCATCCGCATCAAGCCGACGGTGATCCTGCAGGACCTGATCATGCCGGGCCTCGACGGCCTGACCCTGGTCCGCGAGTACCGCGCCAACCCGGCGACCCAGGACATCCCGATCATCGTCCTGTCGACCAAGGAAGACCCGCTGGTCAAGAGCGCGGCCTTCGCCGCCGGGGCCAACGACTACCTGGTCAAGCTGCCGGACAACATCGAGCTGGTGGCGCGCATCCGCTACCACTCGCGTTCCTACCTGACCCTGCTGCAGCGCGACGAAGCCTACCGCGCCCTGCGGGTGAGCCAGCAGCAGTTGCTCGACACCAACCTGGTGCTGCAGCGCCTGATGAACTCCGACGGCCTCACCGGGCTGTCCAACCGCCGCCATTTCGACGAGTACCTGGAGCTGGAATGGCGCCGGGCGATGCGCGAGCAGTCGCAGCTGTCGCTGCTGATGATCGACGTCGACTACTTCAAGGCGTTCAACGACACCTTCGGCCACCTGGCCGGCGACGAGGCCCTGCGCCAGGTCGCCGAGGCCATCCGCGGCTGCTGCGCGCGGCCCAGCGACCTGCCGGCGCGCTACGGTGGCGAGGAGTTCTCCCTGGTCCTGCCGAACACCTCGCCGGGCGGCGCGCGCCTGGTCGCGGAAAAACTGCGCCAGACCGTGCAGGCCGCGCGCATCGCCCATACCAGGCCGCAGCCGGATTCCTGGCTGACCGTGAGCATCGGCCTGGCCACCCACACCCCGGCCATCGGCAGCCACTGCCGGCAACTGATCTCGGCGGCGGACGACGCGCTGTACCAGGCCAAGAACAATGGCCGCAACCGGGTCGCCGTGGCCTGAAAGCGCTTGCAAGCCTCGAGGTGAAAGCGACAAGAAAGGGCGGCCGGCGTCGGCTGGTCGATCTTCTCTTGCCGCTTGTAGCGTGGAGCTTGTAGCTGGCAGGCCCGCCTGCGCTATACTCTCCGGCTTTTCACCGAATTACGCACGAGAGCTGCCAGCCCATGGAAATCAACCCGATCCTGAATACCATCAAGGACCTCACCGAGCGTTCCGAGTCCATTCGGGGGTATCTTTGACTACGATCACAAGCATGACCGCCTGATCGAAGTCAACCGCGAGCTCGAAGACCCGAACGTCTGGAACAAGCCGGAATACGCCCAGGGCTTGGGCCGCGAGCGCGCCATGCTGGCGCAGGTCGTCGAGACCCTGGACAAGCTGTCCGGCGGCCTGGCCGACTGCAAGGACCTGCTCGACATGGCCGTCGAGGAGAACGACGAAGCTGCCGTCGACGACGTCGTGGCCGAGCTGCAGAGCCTGGAGGAACACCTGGCCCTGCTCGAGTTCCGACGCATGTTCAGCGGCGAGATGGACATGAACAACGCCTACCTGGACATCCAGGCCGGCTCCGGCGGCACCGAGGCCCAGGACTGGGCCAACATCCTGCTGCGCATGTACCTGCGCTGGGCCGACAAGCGCGGCTTCGACGCCACCATCATCGAGCTGTCCGAAGGTGAAGTCGCCGGCATCAAGGGTGCCACCGTGCACATCAAGGGCGAGTACGCCTTCGGCTGGCTGCGCACCGAGATCGGCGTGCACCGCCTGGTGCGCAAGAGCCCGTTCGACTCCGGCGCCCGCCGCCACACCTCGTTCTCGGCGGTGTTCGTCTCGCCCGAGATCGACGACAAGGTCGAGATCGAGATCAACCCGTCCGACCTGCGCATCGACACCTACCGCTCCTCCGGTGCCGGTGGTCAGCACGTCAACACCACCGACTCGGCGGTGCGTATCACCCACGTGCCGACCAACACCGTGGTGGCCTGCCAGAACGAACGCTCCCAGCACGCCAACAAGGACACCGCCATGAAGATGCTGCGGGCCAAGTTGTACGAGCTGGAAATGCAGAAGCGCAACGCCGCCTCCCAGGCCCTGGAAGACAGCAAGTCGGACATCGGCTGGGGTCACCAGATCCGTTCCTACGTGCTGGATGACTCGCGCATCAAGGACCTGCGTACCGGCGTCGAGCGCAGCGACTGCCAGAAGGTCCTGGACGGCGACCTCGACCAGTACCTGGAAGCGAGCCTCAAGCAGGGGCTGTAAGCCGCACACCACCGCCGCGAGACCCGGCCATGCACCGGGCTCGCGTGCCCTGCCCGGAAAGGGCAACGAATACCTGATGGAAAGAATGACGACATGAGCGACCTGAAGACCGAATCGCAAGACCTGCAACAGGAAGAAAACGCCCTGATCGCCCTGCGCAAGGAAAAACTTGCCGCAGAGCGCGCCAAGGGCCAGGCCTTCCCCAACGACTTCCGCCGTGACAGCTACTGCAACGACCTGCAGAAGCAGTATGTCGCCAAGACCAAGGAAGAGCTGGAAGCAGCCGCGATCCCGGTCAAGGTTGCCGGTCGCATCATGCTCAACCGGGGTTCGTTCATGGTCATCCAGGACATGACCGGGCGCATCCAGGTCTACGTCAACCGCAAGACCCTGCCGGAAGAAACCCTGGCCGCGGTGAAGACCTGGGACCTCGGCGACATCATCGCCGCCGAAGGCACCCTGGC